>CEUK01058139.1_pt1 | contig 86420 bp, 123 predicted proteins | sample 356451 | NCBI WGS metagenome assembly CEUK01 (sample SAMEA2622843, study PRJEB7988) | marine metagenome | isolation source: saline water (ENVO:00002010), including
TTGTGGCGCTTGGGATCCAGTCCAAGAGAGCGGACCAGTTCACTGCATGTTGCGGGTCCGTGGTTGATGAGGTGTGAACGGACCTGTGTGCGGATGATTGAAGCGAGCATGTCATGTCCTGTGGTGGTTGACTCCTGAACAATACCACGGCGGGATGCCCTGGCAACGGTTCAAACCTTAAGATAAAATGAACTTATATTCGAGTTGCTTAATACACCATCCAGAGGCGCATGTCAACTCCTCTAACAAATCTTCATCATCACTTGCATCCCACGTCGTTCCGATATAGGATGAAGGTAGACTCTCCTCTGTCTCCTGCTGGTCCTTTGGTGTCCAATCGTCGTCATCAAGACTGCAATCGAACTTTATATCCGTGATAAGATACTTCATGACGCCTCCTGCATCGTGTCGCCATATGTTACCTTAACACCATCATCCTCCAATAACTCAGGATAATAGTCTTCTGCTTCAGTGATTAGTTCTTCTAATGTATAATCATCAAAATTTCCTGTCAAACTATCATAAACGAATTGTTCCATGGTTTTCCAATCCATCCCATCTACGATGTTCTGAATCATTGCTTCCTGGAGTTTGTCGCGGTCGATGATGTTGTCAGTCATGATGAATGATGATGATGTGCTCGTCGAGATTTGACATTGATATACTAGACGAGATCCTCCGCTAATCCATAGTCGAGAGTCACTTCTAGTTCTGCACACCGTTCCTCTATAAGACCCCAGACTTCGCTAGGGTCAAGGTTTAGCTCTGCAATCCAGAAGTCGATGCGTTCAACTGCGTTCATGCTGCCTCCTGTTGTTGTAGCATGAGTTGTTCTTCTGTGACTTCATCTACACATTCCTGAATGACTTGGTAGATGTAATCAATGTTCCCAACATCATTAAAGATGCGTTCAAGAACCTCAGGATCTTCTACATGGTTGTCATAATCAAACTCACCATGTTCATCCTTTAAATGACAATCATGTTTTGTGTAGACCCAGGCGGCGCAGTGTGCGTCTGCGCCCTGTTGCTTGATCATGCTATCAACACGATCACGGAGTTGTGAGAGTGTGTAGTTCATGCTGTCACCACTTTGAGTGCGGGTTCCTCAGTCATCATATCATATTCTGTGGTCTCTTCATAGAACTCAGACCCAGGTTGTCCATATCCTAACTTCCAGCACTGCCACCCCCAACCGTAGGTGTACAGGTAGCACCATTCCTCACCACAGGTGTCAGTCAGGAACTCATCAAAGGACGACACCATAACCTCCACTTCTTCACCGCGTTCGGTGTAATATTGTGGTCCTGGCGTCTCCTTCTCTTCCTTCATCATCCATGATCCATCATCGTGGGTCATGTATACGATCTCCTCTGTGCCATCATCCTTGATGATCTTACGCTTCAGAGGTTCTGAATTCCAGGTGGATCGGGTACGTAGGCAGGACATCCCACCCCCGTCAATCAATTCCTGCACTGCCTCCTTGGTGTTGTAGTACTCCTTCAGAATGCGCCCGTTGTTCTGAACGTACCCATCGTAGTGGCAGTACACGCTGATGATCTTGTCAGGTGCAATTGCGAGTCCGATGCGGGATCTGGTGCCCATGAGTCCGTGGTGGTGAACTTGCAACCATCATGCCCCTGATATCCCGACAGGTCAACCATCAAAAACCACTTACCCAACTGGCACATCCCTCTCCCATTCCACAGAGGAGTCGCTATAATTTAAAGACAATCAGCAAAGACAGCAGTGGGGTAACTGCTTGATCAACACATCGACACTGAACCTGCAATATTTTTTTAATAAAAAAACATTATAAAAAAATCCTTATAGATCCCCCCACTTGGATCCATAAGGATTAGATTATTACATTAAAGACTCTTATACTATGAGCGGTAAGCGCACAGACCTCCTACAACCACTCTGTGTCCAAGTCTTCAACATAAGCACGGCAATGTTCTTCTCCCTCAAGCTCAAACAGTTTATTCCAGTCAATCTGGTGCGGATCAAAGTCACCAAGCACCTCCATGTCCAGGGTAACACGGTAGCGTTGTTTGCGTGCGACTTCGTAAACTGATGCCATGAGAACCTCGTGCAGACTGTGTTATTATAACGCAGGATCGGACAGTTTGTCAACGACTCATGAGGATTATTTATACACAATATATGACATATTGTGATATCCTCATAATGACCTGAAATGCTCGTCGAGATTTTATAATGATGACCTTATGATGATAGCATAACTCGTCGAGATTGTCAATGGATACCCTCGTCGAGATTTGTGAGAATCCTTATAATTTTATTCGCGCCCCCTTGACATTTTTTTGCGGTTGTGCTATGATACGCGGTCCAAGATCACAAGGATCTGGAAGGATCTGAGGCACAAAAAGACACAAAAGAGGTCTTATTTATGGGGGCAGAAAAACAATGTATTCAAAAGAACAAAACACACAAATACATTTAATAAACCATTTATAATATAAAAAAACATATATTTGGTATAAACTAATACATATTCTTCAGAGATACTACGAAGTACCTCTGCAGATACTAGACAGATACTTCACAGCATCTTATCGTATAATTCTCAGTCTCTTCCTAGTACCTGGGGAGTTGTCTGGGGGAGTACCTCAGAGGCACTCAGAATACCTCAGAATACCTCAGCGGTTATAAAAAATTATAAAAAATAGCGGCGCTAACCCCTCGGTAAGAGGAGAATCATGGAGACGTGGAGAGTTACTTAGAGAACGGTTCAGATGAGTAAAATGTAAATGTTATAGAGTACTCTGTGTTAGCTTCCAAAACCCTTGACTGATTGCTTTGTGTCTTGACAATCATCTACATCATACTGACAAGCATCAATCACTTCTACATGACTAAGAAGTTTAGATTCATACTGGAACCAGAATGCTCTCATCTGTTCATAATCATCAATGATAGTAGATCTACCATCCTTTAGAACAACACGATAAACATGACGATCATAATCCCCATCACTAGTCTGTGTGAAGTACCTGGGATCATTTGGTTGAATTAGATTTGTGTTTGACACCTGTGTAATGCTGAAGTTTGTACTTACAATTATAACGTCTTATATACTTCTCTGCGTGTTCTTCACATTCAAACCAACACACCTTCTTATCAGTAAGATCATCTAATCTCCATAAGAATGATGACCATGGGAATAATTCAAACTTCTTAGAACCAGTGTGTTTGATTGGTGTTTGCTTCTTCTTCATACCTTTTTAAGTGTATAAGACCCATCATCATGTTCTACCCATTCTAGTTCATCACCTTCATTCCATCCCAGTGCTTCTAACATTGCATCAGGGATTGTTAGAATACCATCGTCACTTACTTGTAATGATGTACTAATCATTGGGCATCTCCTTTTTTGTTTTGAAGTACAGTTTATAATACCGCTTCTTCATCTCATCAATGGCATCCATGTCTTCCTTAAAGCCCATAAACTTGAGATGCTGATACGTTCCTTCCATCTCACTGATTAACAGTAATAGATGTGTGGGAGTAACAGGGCGACCACCAAACTCATACAGTGATAAAGAATTCATTTGCAAAGAACTCCTCCTTGCTACGACGGTCTTCTGGATTTTGATGAATAGCAGTATACTCTGCCCATGCAACTTCTGCTTCTGCTCTCTTCATTGCAACACGAAGTTTATATCCTTCATCTGCAAATGCATTGGAGAACATAGGCAATCCATCATCAGAACATGCAATACCCTTAAAGTATTGGTATGTCTTCTCATCTAATTCAATGACATAGTTTAAGTTCATGCTGGTCCCTCACCAATACATTCAACATTCATGATCATTGGAACAGTGTCCATTAACATATTAACCAATTCATTAGCACTACATGCCACTGGAATTGATTTCTCCTCAATCCTACCATTAAGATAGGTCAATCGCACAGTAATACGCCTCATAGTGGTTTTACCTCAATAGAACTCCAATTTGGATACTTCTTCTTGGCATAGTTCTCCAATTTGGTATTTTGTGCTTTGATACCCTTTGCTGTCTTAGGACGTGTTGGCATCGTTTGAAGATAAGATAACTTACCCTCATCTGTTGTTACCTCGATTTGATACGTTGCAGATGTATCCTTCATGATGCATACTCCCAATCACAGAACAATGACAGTTGAACTCCTTGACGGAGTTTTTCCTTCTCAGCATCCAACCAATCTTGCATCTTCATGCGCTCAACACCATAACGCATCTCCTTCATGGTCCAAATCTTGCTATTAGACCATTTATCATTACCATTGGTCTTCCAATAGTAATAATGCAAGTGCGGACACTTCTTGGTAAATGTCCAACCCTTCTTGTTGATCAGGTAGTCCTTGCACTCTTTGACAGTGGGTGTGTAGTGGAACATGATGTGGAGAGAGTGGTGTTACTTGATTTCGCCTTCTGCAATCAATCCCATGACTTCACGGGCAGTTGCAGCAAAGTTGTGATGGTCCTCAAGACCCTCTTCAGTATACACATCAAACACAGCGGTTTGACGGTATGTGTCAACAATTAAAGCACATGCATCATACAGTGCTGCAAGATGATGTTGCTTAGAAGGGAAGGAGACGGTCATGAGATCAGTCCTCGGTGGGGAAGTCAGCATAGGTTTGGTCAGGGTAGATACCCATCTCTTCACATCTTACCTCATAAGCAATGCGCTTGAGGTCTATGATGTCATAGTTCTCAATCTTGTTGATGATGGTGCGACGGATTTGAGCGTCGATGGTGCGGAAGGTGGCATTCATGATACTGACCAGTGCTTAACGGCAACATCCTGTGGCACACGCGATACAGTAAGACGACGGAACTGATAATCACGCCATTGATCGCAGGACTCATTGACCATACGATTGTGCTGGCGATCCATACCCTTCGCAGTCTTACACTTGCGGCACTTGCGGAAGTAGATGATCGGGTGCTGAGGTGACTCGGGGAAGTCAACTTCAACCTTGTAGTAGGAATGAGTGGTTGCCATCAGACTGCCATCGGAACTTCTGTATAGTACCACCCCAGTGCCTGGTTTGCAAGAATCAATTGCTCCAGTACCCTGTTCGTGATCTCACGATCCTTCTCGTCTTCACCAAGCATTGCCATGTGATCGACTTCAGTCCAGTCTTCGGTCTCAAGTCCGCCACCGACCATGAGTGGAGAATAGAACAATGTACCTTCAGCATCGATGCTGTAAGCACAACCGTGTTCTTCACAAGTGATGATGATCATTTGATGAATCCAGCGTTTTTGAGCACCGTCATCAGGTGCATGTCATTATGATAGTACCCAAACACGATAATGGATACCCCGAATAATAAAGATAATCCGAAGGGTATGAGACCAGCACCGTTCTTGGGTTCTGGGAGTCTAATTCCCATAGTACGCTTTGTAGTACGCTACAATGCCGTCTGTTCGCTTGTTACCCTGTGACACCCAATCATGAATACATTCATAGATGCTTTGGGTTGAATAGCGCGGTGAACCATCAGAACACAGCTCAGATCCAAACTTCTTTAGTAGAATGTTCAGTCCCTGTGTTCTAACGTCCATGCGCTCTTCACTGTAGCGCCAATCTTCAGAAGTCATCAAGCAGATCCGTGGGAAGTTCAGTCTCTTGGGGATACTCTTCGTTCAGAAGAGACTCCAGATCAAGATCATCCATGTTCATCATGTTTTGGAGTTGGAACTCGTTGTAGTCGTCCATGAGGTGAATTGCCTTACTTGTACATAATATGCGCTTCTAAGACCCCTAGAAGCGTCTGTGTGCCACTTATTCAACTGGTTAGGATAGTTCTTCCAATTCTTCAGCAATTTGGAATAATTCCTTCGCTGTCTTCAAATTCATGCTAGGACACTCATCCACCAGGGCGCGGACAAATCCACCTAATGATCGCACACCAATTTTTGACTTCTTATCGTGTGTTGTTTTTAGCAGAGCGTGCATCTGCTTCAGATACTCAGTTTCTAACCTTTTTGCTCTATCAGACATTAGTTTACGACCTCAAACGAACGTGGATCAGGATTCTCAACAGGTATATAGTTGTTCTTAATAAAACATCCAGCAAGTTGCTTTGTTTGATTAAAACCATTGAGATCCGTTTTAATCAGTGCATGACCATCTTCTGGGTGTCCTTGCATCCAATACATTGGATAAATCACTTTTTTAGGATTACCAAGCACAGATGCCCACAGTCCATAAGAACTGTTTGCCATAATCATGTAATCACACATAGTCATCAAACACAAATCATATGCTGCACTGTAATGCAACCCTTTGATTTTACTCTTATATGTTGGATGCAACTGTTTTGAGATCTGTACCACTTGACGTTTTAGTTCTGATACAGTGAATGGAGTAGATCCTGTTATCTCCATCATATCAGAAGCCTTCTTTAACTGGTTTTGAGCCAATTTAATAAGACCATGCTTATAATTGAACTTAGAGTAACGTCCGTCATTATCAATCAATCGATCTAATTCTTGACCATCGTCACAATCGATCAATTCATTATCATTGTATAAGTCGGTAATGAACGTAAATCGCTCTGGATTATTTGCAATCAATTCATGATCAAGAATTACATTATCCTTGTCATTTGAGAAGATCAATACAGGTAGATCTGGTGGTAGTTCATCCAATGCCTTACGATAGTAATCAGCACCACAGACAAACATACCACTGCTCAGGTCAAAGAAATCACCTCTGCGAACGTGCATGGCAATAACTTCACCCTTAAACTTGTCCCTGAACTCGTGACACTTCTCTTGAATGTGCTCCTTAAATGTCAAACTACTGGCAATACTATCAGTATGTTCACAATTAAGATTGTAAGGAGTTGGATACACATACAGCTCACTATTATCAGTAAGCATCTCTTTAATCTTATTATATCCTACTTCATCTTCAATCTCAAGTGCTTTATACTCTCCACCATCACTAATTGTAAGATCAAGATCAAATGTGCTTCTCAGGAGATGAAGATCTTCTTTACCAATTACCCATTCAAGTCCACTGTCTTTTGCTAGTGCAGTCATCATCGCATATGCGGAAATCTGACAACCTAGACCACTACCACTTCCAGTGTATTCTTGTTTGTATTTGATCATTCTTCTCTCCTGTTCTTCACATATTTAAGTTGATGCCAGTCTTGAGGATAGCATACCACTAAACAATGATACTTTTTGTGCAATGGGCAGTCTTTGATGTTCTCATCATCCTTACACTTTACCCCAATCTCTATTGTTATGTAATTGGTGTCTACAAAATAAACCCAACCCTCTAAAGGGTTGGGGTAAGTGTCCCAGATTACATAATCATCGCGACACGGTTTATAGGGCATCGGTCATATCAGGCAAGAAGAGATATTCATCAGGTTCATGACCATCAATCACAAACTCTTCAAAGATACAATCGGCATCATTGAAGCGATTGTCCTCTACCAGAACATTGAGTCGTCGCATGTAGAACTCCTCAATCTCTAGCATCGATTCATCATGCTTTGGGTCTGTCGAATTCATTTAGAAACTCCTGAATGTTTTTCATCTCACTGACAATCTTCTCAAGTTGTGATTGAAGATGTGCCATGCGATCTTTTTGTGATTTGACAAATTGGGGATCGAGAGTAGTGATGTTCATGTGGTGAATTCTTCTACAATACCAGAGACAACGTTGGATTCGTCAAGTTTGTAAACTTGTGCGTTTGTGATGTTCTCACGGAGATCACCATAATACTGCACATTAAAATCACCACTATCGGCAGCAGTGATCAGGTCAAAACACTCTTCATCATTCTCGGCAATGACATTCCAGATGCCACCGTATTCAGACTGTGGGAATGGAACGTAGTGCTCGATGATGTAAAGATACTTAGATGCCATTGCTCGGTGATCGGACTCCTTGATTGTAATTTATAAAGGTCAGAGTGTCAATGCTTACTCTGACAGTGGATTGCCATCACGCCAGGGTTTGACAACATTCTGATGAATGTACTCATTGTACTCATCAGGTACGCTAAGGTCGATCATCTCTTCCTCAGCATCATCATTGACACTATGGTTGACTTGATCTCCAGACATGATGGTTCTCCTTTGTGTTGGTTGAGAGGCGGTTCTGCGGATGAGAACACATTTTAGTTTACCTCTCGTGATAGTTGTGTCGGGTCTCCCCTCCACATATCAAGTATACATGGTATGGTCACCGCGGCCAAGTGTTTGTTACACTTATAAACCTGTCCATACCCTGCCGCTGTCACACATAAACTTGAGAAGATGATCCCTCTCACCCTCATATGCTTCAACTTCATGTGGTTCAGTCATCTCAGGACCAACCACAATTCCCCTATAACAGAGTGATCCCTTCTTCAGGGTAAGATCACCATCAATCCACTGTCCCACATGAATAAGTTCATGCACCAATGTCTCTGCATAAGTTCTCTTATCCAGATTGGATTGGATCTCAATCAAAAATGTGCGTGGTCTACGCTCATTCTCCATGATGTCACACCATCCATAAACACCTTCGCGCTTCAAACCGCGATGGTTTACAGTGATGTCTATCTTGTGTCTTGGGTAGAAGGACTTGGCAAACCAACAAAGTATATCTTCACAGAGATACTTTGGGAATCCATATCCATTCATCTCATAGTAGAGCATTGATGGCCACCGTGGTAACTCTGGTTCCCCATTGTAGCATCCATATGAATGATGCTACAAAGATTAGTTTGTGTGTAGTAGTCATCCTCCAGCAGCAAATGTCCAAAGAATTAGAACTGACATCAGCATTGCTGGCAGCAGGAGCAGCACCAGCATTTGCAGATCAGGAATACTCATCGTGCGAAGAAGAGGAAGAATGGGAATGAGATAAGACCAAGGATAGCACCAAAGGCGATGGGTGCTGGTGCCAATGCTACCAGATAGAGAATAGCAGAGACAGCAGGTAGGATCAGAGCGACACCCAAGGAATACTTGAGTGCCCTGCGGATTCTAGACTTTTTCATGATTCAGCGGATATAGAGATAAGCACCTGCCCAGTCGCAGTTGTTGAAGCACGCTTCACGGGATTCAATCAACAGCAGGTTAAACCTTGCAATCTTAGCAGGTGCTTTGTAAGATGCAGGTTTGAAGACCTCACCAGTCTTCTTATTGATGAAGGCATGACATGAACGGGACTCACCTCCAAGACGACCTGGGGTGGCTTTAATTACTTCCCAGATCTTGTGGTACTTACGACCAGAAGAGTCCAGTACAAATTCATAGTCAGACTCACCACGCTCCAGTCGCTCCAACTTTGCTTGGTGATAAGGACTGATCTCAGAACCCTCAACAGCAGCGCACTTGCTGATCAACTTCTTAGAGTACTCAATGTAGTTCTCTTGAAGTTTGTCGCACAGTGTCCAGCAATGCTTAGTGATGTTCAGTTCGATCTCATTGCGAGCATCTTGTGAAGCAACGAAGTCTGCGAATTCAGTGGTCATGGTGGATGTCTGAACTGATTTAATAATAAGGGGTTACCAGTCTCCTGGCAACCCCCCTGTGACAGTTATTCAGTTGTAACCCATCCCTGTCAGGATGGCACGGCGAGCACCCATTGCAACGAATTGATTGGGGAACGTGCCGATCTTGATCCAGTCTTCCTTCCAGTAGAGTGCCCAGTTGGTGCTGCCCAACACTTGCTTAACGGCGATGGGATTGTCGATGCCAAGGGGATAAGACATGGTGTCGTGTGCGTTACCCCCAAATCATAGCAGATCAGTAGCGTGATGGGATGCGGTGACGATCAAACTTAAGAACTCCTTCATCTGCTGACGCACTGTATGCAATACCATCAACAATATTGACATCTTCCTCTACAGAACCATAGTATCCCATCTTGAAGAGGAGATCTCTGCACTTCTCCCAATGCTTCTTATAGTATGCTGCATCACCTTTGATTGAGTTAATCAGGTCATCATATGTCTGCTGTGCATCAACATTACCATCAGAGAGATAATCAAACATTGCATCATCAAGACGCTCTTTGCGTTGATCAGCGTATGATGGTGTAGTCATTTGTTCAGAAGAAGAATCATAATTCATGGTTTTTTATAGCAATATGGGCAGATTTTACCACCACACTTGGTGCATGTCTTGTAATTGTTGTTATTCATTACACTAATTCTCCAAATCTCTTACATTTTGGGCATTCTTTGCCATAACTTGGGTTGGGTGTGTTACTGTGAGGATAGAATTCCTCAGCATATTTGTTACACTCCCAACCATTATGGCATTTATCACATCCTTTACCCCCACAACGAGGACAAATTACATGAACTTCATCGGACATCGTGACCGCCAAACATTGCTCTCATGCCATTCAGAACCTTGGCAGTGAAAGCACCCAGACGGCGCGACTCAAAGCGTGCCCAAAGCGCACTGCTGATGACAGGAGCGGGTACGCCAAGATCCACAGCAGAGTGAACCGTCCAACGACCCTCACCACTGTCTGATACTCCCCCATCGAACTTGCTAAGCTCTCTATCGCTGCGTAGAACATCAGCGGTAAGGTCAAGCAACCAACTGCCAACCACGCTACCACGACGCCATAACTCAGCAACTTTAGCAACGTTAATGTCGTACTGATAATCGGCAGGGTTGTCCATTGGGGCGACCTCTGCGTCTCCTGCTTTGACGTACTTGGAACCTGCATTTGCTTCGTGTAGAATGTTGAATCCTTCAGCATATGCCTGCATGATACCATACTCGATACCATTATGAACCATCTTTACAAAGTGACCTGCTCCTGGATCGCCACAATGCATCCATCCATATTCTTCTGGATACCAAGTAAAGTTGTCTCTGTCACTGGTCCTAGGCGCTCCGCCGATACCTGGTGCGAGTGCGTCAAAGAGTGGACGGCAGACATCGACTGCAGACTTTCCGCCACCAACCATGAGACAGTATCCACGCTCCAGACCGTACACACCACCACTAGTACCACAGTCAAGATACGCGATGCCAAGTTTTGCAAGACGCTCTGCCCGCCTCCTACTGTCCTTAAAATTGCTATTGCCATGATCAATAATAATATCTCCCTCACTACAAAACTGTAATAACTCATTGATAGTGTCCTCTACTGTTTCTGCTGGGACTACCATCATGAATACCCCAGGTTGTGGGAATCTCACAGTCTCTCCAGACTTCTCTCCATACAATTCTTTTGTTTTAACTACTTGAACAAGACCTTCCAAAGTAGTGGTACATCCACTGATATAACCCGCTTCAAATTGCTCTTCAGCTTTTTTATAGTTGTTGCGATACCCATGTACTTCGTGTCCTGCTGCGATAAGACGGCGGGACATACCCTCTCCCATCCGTCCAAGTCCGATCATTCCTACCTTCATAGTGTCAATCTAAGATCAATGTATGTATTATAGCAGAATCAATAATGATGAGTATTTGTCACCATATCAATACATGCCATTTGAAGTAAGTCCTCTTGAGTCACTAGACCAAAAGTCTTCCCAATCGTCTTCTGTTGCTTCAGTAATATTGCTCATGCCATTCTCAATGGCAATGATCATGTCAGAATATTCTTGATACCATTTAGTGCCACACATCTCATGTCCACGACGCTCACGGAGAGCACGGAGGATAAGTCCCCACTGATGTTTGTCAAACTCTGGATTCATCTGATTAGTTCCTTCTCAGCGATTCAATTCTATCATATGTATCATGATGAGCAACTACATCTCATCGATCTTCATCTTTGCTATAGATCCTACCGTCTCCTTCTGCTTAAGGAACAGTTTGACGTAAGACTTTGCTACATTACGCAGGGTGTCAACGTCCTTAATTGTATCAATCTCCCGAGCAAGTTTCTCATACTCAAAAGATCTATTCATAGTGTCCAATGTTATGTCATCTGGGTTCATGATCCATACCAATAATCTAGGTCTACATTACCAGTGAGATCAAGCTGTGCCCTCATTGCTTCATATCGATGCTCTGCCAAATTATACTCACGTTCCTTTTCCTTATCAGTTTTAGTTTTGGCAAAAGGATCATTCTCGTAGTATGATTCCCATTCAGCAGGTCTCCAAGAGTTTACATCCTTACGAATGTCTTCAATCTTTTCCTCAATTTCATTGAGTTTTCGTTCGATGCGTTCCCAGGGTTGCATGTTTACTCACATGGTGTACGTCCTAGTATAAAACCCTCTCAACCAAAAGTCAAGAGGTTTTATTCAAGCATAACTCTTTATGTGTGTCACCACTTCTAAGATCCCATCACGGAATAATAGACTGCATTTTGGATATGGGGCATAGTATGCGTCCCACTTCTCTGGAGCGACCAATATCTTACCAGAGTATAAAAATGGCGAACATTTACCATGTTTACCATTCGGAATCCATTTAAATTGATTTGATCCACCACTCTCATAAAAATCATGAGTCCCTTCACAAGTAATCTGCCACAACTTTGCAGCAGGATCTAAGAAGAATACTCTCATTGATGGTGATCCGTTGATAAACTTCACCGATAACGGTTTTCTCCACCACCCAGGACCAATATCATAGTAATTCAGGATTGTATCGTACAATAAATTTTCGGTCATCGCTCATTCAGGATCTTTATTAAGGTAATACCCTCTCCAATCACATAATCTTATGCACTCTTCAAGGTCCCAGTGTACAGTTTTATCGGCAGTTTTACCCTTCACCCGATGTACCCTGGATGTAGTAAAATCGACAAAAGCATGGGTCGTTAATTCAAGATCCTCATTGATCATACTGATTTTGAAGTACTTCTTGTTGCGTTTTTCGCAATCAATAACAAATAGACCAATATCTAAGTTGTTATCAAGTTCTCTACGCTTAAACTTAGTGTCGAGAGTGACACCTTCAGTTGCCTCAATTCTATCAATACGCCAGTAATTCTCTTTTCGATAGTCATGAGTAAGGGCGAGGCATAATAACCCCACCCTGTTCAATATATTTCTTTTGCGAGCATCCCACTCCATAGATTTATATCATAGGTATATTATCTATGCAGACTCTTCCCATACTTCTTTGTATTTGAATCTCTCCTTCAAGTCAAAGTACATGCGGTAAGTCTCTGTTTGAACATAGTAACCAGTCAGATCTTTGCCATCATCAGTCCAACCGTAACTAATGACACGCTCATCAATGTCTTGCAGATCTAGTTTTTTGGGTGTGTGCAGATAGTGATTGAACTTCTGATGCAAATTGACTGGCATGGGCAAAGACCTCTTAACTATGTTGACATTCTAACATTATCTATGCGAAGTTAATGATTCCTTTGGGATCACTTAATCATTCACCCAGATCAGTCAACGGACCCCAGCGACCAGAGTCACCATCTTTACGATTGTCCAACTTATCAAAGATGTCATCAATAGTTTGCATTGTCTCAATGCTAGCGATCATCTCAGCAATAGTCTTACATACATGTGGTTTCTCACCACGAGCAGCAAATGCTAGTGCATTGCGAAGATTAGCTTCTGCCTCTTTTAGAGAGTCTTTAACTGATTCAGATAGTGCCATTAAAACTCCACGTTTTTACTATTATAGCATCAAGTAAACCAAGTGACAATAGAATATCTTGTTCCTTTGATAACATCCATAATCTCATGCGGATACATGAAATTAGCAGGGAATAGTATTACACTACCTGCTGCTGCACCAATTTGAACTTCCCGATTGAAGAATGCCATGTTGCCACCTTCATAATCATCGTTTAAATTTATAGACATAGCAACAGTTCTTGGTTGTTCTTGAAAACTATCAGTGTGTTGTCTATAATATCCACCAGTCTCATATCTCAGCAGATCATATCCACTATCAGACTTTAAGAAGCATGCAGGGAAGTCTTTGATATACTGTTGTGCAGCATCATTTGCCTTCTTGAAGATCATAGTATCAATCTTGCTGCGAATATCTTTATTCTTATTGATTATCTGTGGGGTAGATGTAGATATTATGTCACAGTTACGAACACTAGGGTTTTGAACGTTGTTAGAACTAACACCTGCTGGTGTCCAGTGCTCACAGTCCCGATATTCATCAAGAATCATCTTACATTCTTCTGATGTGAAGACATTATCGTAGACCTTGACATAATCTAGCAACTTATTCTCACCAGAGATTGTTGTAGTGGTCTTCACCACATCCTCCTTATATCTTTGACCCTTATCAAAGTAGTATTGGAAGCAAGGACCATGCAGTCTAACATAATGCAAGAATACTTGTGAGCATGACTGTCCCTTAAAAGCATCTCTACCATGCTCACCAACCATACCTAGGTATAGCATAGCATCACCTGGACTCAAATCAATACACTTCTTCTCACCTGAAGGTGTGTAAATCCAAATAGTCCATGCTTCATCACACTCTAAGTTAATAGTGAGTGAGATCTCACACTGTGCTTTATCAACATGCCCTGGAAGAACATTACCATTCTTATACTCTCTGGCATAAGAATATGTCGGCAAAACAGATTCTCCAACCAGATCAGACACCTCTTGGTTCTTTGCAACCAAAAGTTCAATGAATGGTTTGAATTCATACTTTGCATTACTTCCTGGAACCTGTGGGTCATCAGAAAGTTCATGAGTATTACAGTATTCTTTAAACTGTTTTGCTAATATCTCTGCTCTAAATGGTTCTATAAAATTTGGTACAATAATATAATTATTGTCAATCAGTTGTTGGTTCATTATCAGGGATTTCAGCGTCAGGAGTATCGGAATCGTCTTCTGAGATCATTTTCTCAATGTCATTGACGACTTGCTCCGTACTGTCTTCCTCAAATAATAACTCAAGACTGAACTCACTGTCAAGTACATCCATATCAATGTCACCAATTTGTTCATCAATGCCGATAATCTGATCACTGATGACACCACCATCTATCTGATCAAGAACATCATCAGTGTCAATATCCTCAGGTTTTACAATCTCTGCTTCTTCAACCTCAAAGAATGAATCATCTACAGCATCATCAAATAGGGATGGATCTACATTACCATCAAATACAGTCAGATTCTCATATCCAGCTTCAAACTGGAAGTTCTTCTCACTCTCGCTAATATTGTCCTGAATCTTCTCCTCACCATAGAAGAATTCCTCATGTGCTTGTGCAATGCGTTCATGAGTTCTATGAATATCTTCTTGAGATTGTGATATGATTTTACGCTCAATACCACTCATCTCATCCATTTGTTTGAAATGTTCCTGCTCTAACTTAGCCATCTGTGAGTCATGATCAGATGCTACAGCGCGAAGATTAGAATCATGCCTCTTCTGCATCTCCTCCATTTGACCTTCTAACTCTGCCATCGCCTCTTGCCAGGACAAAGATTCTGCTCTCGCTGCTTCTTCTGCCTTGCGCTGCTCTTCTTCTTGACGATCCTTCTCTTTATTAAAATGATCAACATAACGTTCGATCATTGCACGAGTTGCAGGTGTATTAGGAACGGGAGAGTCATACTCTACCTCACCAGTTCCATCTTCAGTACCATTATCCTTCCACTGGATTGCCCACAGATGTTCAATATCAGCAAAAGGCCAGTTATCTTCAGTAAAGAAGATACCTGTGCTATCAATTCTGATATACTTATCCGCCTCAATTAAGGTAAATTGTTTCATTCGTCCACCTCTTTTACATCTGCAGGAATTACTTTTTGGTCTCTTGCCTGATGCAGCATTTGTGCTGCTGCAGATAAGACATCGATATTACTTGAGTTTGCCTTCACCATCTCATTCCTAAATGACTCCACACCAGCACTTGTTGAACGCTGTTGTTGAGAGTTTTCGATAAGTAACATGGGCATCCATGTAACTGCACATCCCCATTCATCTACTGGTTGTCCAGTGTTAGGATTAGTTCCCCTAATTTGAGTGTACCAAGAACATTCAAGTCCGATACAATCTTTACCAATTAATGGACAAAAATTACCAGGTTTAATCTGTGCCATAACAAATCAAGTATACCGTATTTAGTTCAATGTACAGATTATAACATCCACATAATTTACCGCCATATTAACTCCATCACTAAATGTTGTGGTAATTTGAGAAGTTCCGCTAAATGGGTGTCCGTGAGAACCACCACCGCCAGCAGGAACCATGGTGCCAGTTGATGTACTTCCACTCACTGTACGAGCACCAGTATTACTAAATGGTGTTGCACCAGAACCTCCAGTGGGTCCAAGACCTGATGGGTGACTGTGCTCTGGCAATTGTGATAATGCTAATGTATGATTACCAATCATTGTACCTTGTCCTGGTACAACATTCACTACCATTTGTGTACTAATACCGACAGTAACATTACCACTACTAGAAGATAGGACTGAAGAGAACGCTGTGGTTCCACCCTGTCCTCCACCATTTCCATTCACAACTCTCAGTGCTTTATCTCCACCCATTGACGTATCTTGAGACCATCCTGTAGGTGCTGCTGCTTGGTAAAAGAACTTCTTAGTACCAGCAGGATACATCCAATAAAATGAATCTATCTTATTATTTGGATCAACTAAGTCAAATAAGATCCCTGTCCCTGTTAAACGTGCCATATCAGGAGAACGAGCAGATGATTACATCAACATATTGAATTCTTAAATCAATACTACCAGAACCAGTGGCATTTAGGGTTACTTGACCAGAGAACGGGTGATTGTGTGCCTGACCAATACCTTGAGGAGAGTTTACACCACCAGTTTGATTACTACCTGGTGTTCTAAAACTACTACCACCAGAGGATGCATTTGCAGTTCCCCCAAGACCAGAGTTATGAGTATGATCTGGAATTTCAGCAGTTGTTAAAGTATGACCGCCAACAGTACCACTTACAGGTGCTGTTGCACTAAAGCTGACCGCAAGAGTAGATGTAGATGCTGGGAATACAGTACTAAAGTTACTACCACCAGCACCTGAGGTGTTACCATAACCAAATCCACCACCTGCACCATTAACCAAACGCAGTGCTTTATCATTGTGTGCAGTATTTTTTACCCATCCAGTGGGTGCTGCTGCCTGATAAAATACACTTTGTGTTCCTTGGTCCAGAACAGAATACTTAGAAGATAATGATGTACCGTCACTAAAAGTAACCCCAGTGGCGGTTAATTGTGCTGCCATCTTACAACCATACTTCCTTTATTTACTTATTTATCAACTACATTTAATCCAGAATCCATCACCAGTAAACTCCCAACCATCATCAAGAACTGCTTGGTAGTTCTCATATTTATCTTTGAACCCATCAGGTACATAAGGTGGCCACTGTTCTCTGTAGAATTGCTGTGTCCATCCATCATTGTATGGGGATGTTGCCTGCACTTGATTCATGAGATCAGGGTAGATCTGACGACGTGGTTCATCACTACCCACCTCACGAACATAAACTGTCTTGCCACCATCAGGTGACTCATAGATTTTAGCGGTCATTGTTTTTGTTAAACTGTTTACGACACTTTTTGAGTTCCTTCATCTCATCTTTGATCATCTGATAGGCATCCTCAGGATCGAGTCTACCACCAAGTTCCAAAGCGCAGACAACTTCGACTCTAGTTCCAAAGTGTTTGAGTGCTTCTTCAAAACAATTTAGTTCTTCATACATAATCAGAATACAGTTACTTCAGGTGTATTAAGTGCCTCAAGAGATGCTTCATAATCACGTTGGAAGATAGCAAGTCCCTCACGAGTCAACACACTGTCATACATTGCATTGAATACTTTAGATGGCATCGTAACAATGTCAGCGCCATATGTGAAGCAACGGGAGACATGATGTGCATCACGCAGAGATGCAGCAAGCACTTCAGTCTTCATGCCATGGACAGAACGACAGGTTGCGATAGCACGAACCAATTCAACACCACTGAAGGAGTTATCATTACAACGTCCAACAAAAGGAGACAGATAGGTTGCACCTGCCTTCATTGCCATCACTGCTTGTGCAACAGAGAAGACAAGAGTTACGTTGGTTTTGATCCCCAGTTTGGTCAAATCTTTGCAGACCATAAGACCATCAGGAGTGCATGGGAGTTTGATAGTGGCAGGAGCACCAAACTTCTCAGCAAGGCGAACACCATCTTCATACATCTCACCTACGGTGCCAACAACTTCCATGCTGACATCAGTCACACCAATATCAATCAGCTCCTGATATACTTCCTCAGGATCACGACCTGCCTTACGAATCAGGGAGGGGTTAGTAGTAACTCCGTCAACGAGTCCAGATGCAAAGTATTTACGGACTTCGTTAGTATCTGCAGTATCAAGGAAGATCTTCATTTGTCACCAAGGGAATAGTTATCAAGAGAATTATATTTTGTAACTGACAATTTGTCAATGATTTTTTCGAGTTCTCGCACACGAGACTCCAATTCAGCGATACGCTCATCAAGCGTAGTAAATTCAAAGTCGTAGTTTGTCATTTGTAGATAAAGGGATCTCTGTTTCTGTTCCTGAATCTCTGTATATAGTCTCTGATCTTGTTGATCAATTTTCTCATAGTTTGACTCCAGCGGTCACATTTGCTCTACGAGTATAGTTTTGAAGAGTGCCTTCCTGTAAGCACTTAAGATGCCAACGGGTTACCTTCAAGCACCCTTCATACTCTAGAGCAGTAATGAAGTTAGCACCAAGGGGTTCTTTAAGAACACTAGTATGCAAGCCAAATCTAGTTTTTTTAATGTAAAACGCATCATCAATCCATTCAACATCTTCTGGAATGTTTTGCTCAATCGTGGGATTAGATCCCAAAGAATCCTGTAAAGTTGGAATTCTCTCAGTGATCTTCGTCTGTTGTTCCGTCATCTTTTTTATTGAATCCAAATGGTGCTGATTGTTCTTCCTTCTCTGCACGGAGTTTATGTGCAAGAGCACAGACAGTCTCCATCACTTTAAGAGTGTCCTCAGTAGTAGAACCCTCTGGCATGTTACGGAGAACAATATCAAATAGAGGGAAGAACTGATTAGATGCTTCTAATACTTCTTCAGGAGTCAGAGGTGCTTTGTTCATTCTTAAATGGGTGTGGTTTGTTCAATTTGGTGGCGACTGATGAGATATGAAGTTGCTTGAGTGCTGCAACAACCTCAGGAGTTTCTTCCCACTCCCAAGTCTCACCACCTCTACCAGTAAAAGTTCGTTTAGTCATATACTCTCCTGACTGTCTGGATTTTATCACATATCTATGGATTGTGCAATCTGTTTTGCAATTATTTCATTAGTCACAACTCCAGAGTGAACAAGGTCTCTGGACTTATCCACCTGCTTAATGTAATCACAATCTATTGCCTTCCTATTTGCAGCATACAGTGTAAAGTCATAGTATTTTGTATTACTCCACATCATCTGTGCAGTCAATCTTGTCATTCTTAAATGTTCTTCATTGTGATGATCAAATCTCCTCCATGATTTACCAAGTCCACCAATATCCTCTGTCCATTGACCACAATGAACTACAGCATTATTCAAATATAGTGGACATCTTTGAGATGAAGACCATGAGAACACCACTGCAAGTGGTTCAGGATACAATGCCTTCAACTTGGCAGAGTTATGTAGAGCAAACATGGGAGATGATCCAGGTGCTCCCATGTTTATCACTGGACGACCAGTTATTCCACTCAATTTTGCAGCAATAGTTCCACTTAACTCACAACCAATACCAAACACATAAGAGCATCCAAATAGAACAATGCTTTTATGCCATGGTATGCGATCAAACTCCTGAGTTCTATATCCCATAGAGTTTAATTTATATGTCACACCAACATTTCTATATCGCCAATCAGATGGTTGTGACTTAAGATTCTTCTTGAATAATTCTCTACTATCCTGATCAAACCAAGCACCACCTTGTTCAGGTCTATCTTCAAGTTCGTAGATCTTCATGAGAATACCTTGACACCATGTTTACTGGACCAACGATTAGCATCAGTCTCATCATTTACTATCGGTTCACCTTTAATATTCAAACTAGTATTCAATAAAACTGGTACACCAGTCTCTTTACCCCAACGCATCAAAAGATCATGCAATCTTGGTGCATCAGACTTCTTCACTGTCTGTACTCTACTAGTTCCATCAACATGAATTACACCACTCAATAAGTTTGGTGCCTTACACTTAACTGCATACTGCATGAATGGACTCTCCACCATATCATTGTGCATGTCAAAGTATTTTGAAGCATATTCTAATGGCACCACTGGTGAGAATGGTCTGAATTCTTGACGCTTCTTTATCTCATTTACTCTGTCTTTAATACCTGGACTTGTAGGATCTGCTAATAAACTTCTAGCACCCAGTGCCCTTGGTCCAAATTCTGCTCTTCCTCTTGCAAGTCCACATATTTTATGATCTTTTAGATAATCAACAATAGAATTATTTGAATGATGATGTAGGATCTTATATCCCAGGTATGGTGAGAATTTAATCTTCTTCTTTTTATGAGCTAAAACTGCACCAATAGCAGAACCAGCATCACCAGGGGCAGGCATAATCCAGACATTTTTAAAATAATCATATGCCAAACCATTTGCAGCACAATTCAATGCACATCCACCCATGAAGACTAAATTATCAGAACCAGTCAAAGTCTTTGCCTTCCTCAATACTTCACTGAATAATACCTCATATACATGTTGAGTTGCTGCAGCAATATCTACATCAGTTGCATCTGGTTGCCAGTCCATGCAACCGCGATGAAGATTACGCTTTGATATAAAGTCAATACCAATCAATTCATTTAGTATCTTTGAAGTAAGTTTGTCTCTATCTCCAAAAGAGGACAATGCCATCAAGATATATTCTTCTTCATTTGGTTTTAACCCAATTCTCTGGGTCATGGCAGAATACCACAAACCAATACTATTGGGATACTTCAGTTCATACAACAAATAGATGCGATTACCTATCGCCTTCCAAATACTAAGGGTTTGAAACTCACCAATAGCATCAATAACAAGGATTGCACAATTATTGAATTTACTTGTGTAATACCCAGCACAAGCATGACTGTAGTGATGATCAATAAATTTATGCTTACAATTAAAATACTTTGTGAAGTTATCAATGAATGGTCCTTGACCTGCTTTTATCTGCCTCCACCTCTTACGAAGAGGATTCTCATACCAGCAAATTAAGTCTGGTTTACCCCACTTCAAACCATGAGATATTAGATCATCGTTGAGAACAGGATCATTCTTTACTCTACTAAACCTCTCACTCTCACTAGCAAACATAAGGGAGTCATTAGAAAATACTGCAAGAGCAGCATTATGACTATTTGATGATATCCCCCATGTTATCATACCGATTCTCCCAATAACTGACAGGTAATGTTGGATCTTGTTTAATGTAAGGTTCAGTCTTGTTAGCTGGACACATAGAACAGAACGACTCGTCCTCTCTATTCAAAAATTCATTTAATTCTTCGTCAGTACAATCTGGTCTCAATGGTTTATATTCTAAGTAAGGATCCCATTTTTGACTCAGATTATACTTGTTTGCTTGCATAGGAAGATATGCTAGTGCAGGGCACTTCCATAGGTTCCCTTCATGTATCTGAAGAGCGTGTTTTGATACGCACTTCTCCCAACTTAATCTAGGATTATTATCCTCATATGGCATAATTTGATTGCCATACCCTTTATATTGTGGTATCCAATGAGTATTTGTAAAGTCCCAGAATTCTACATGAACTCCTAGGTCATGCTTCCAGGATTTTGCTAATTCATACCCTCTCTTAAACTTCCTTACATATCCTTTATGTTTTGTGCTGTGAATAGATATTGCTAAGTTTGTTTTTGTTGCTAGTAATGCTTTAGGAAGTCCAGGATGATTATGCAAAAAACTGGCATTTGATACCAGATCTATTTTAACTGCTGGGTCTGGATACATCATCCTGACCAGATACACAATCTCCGTTAATTCTTTGTTTAGTGTTGGTTCTCCACCTAAAATTACAAATGTATCAGGAACAACTCTCTGACTCCATTTATATAGCCAATCTCTAGCAGTATTATACGATAAGTTACCAGAGTGTCCGTGATTAGAGTAATGTGAACAACCCTCACATGTAAAATTACATGCGTGAGTTACATGTAGTTCTATCTGCTTAGTGCTAAATTGCATAATAGTTGAAATTGATAACTATTCTCCTATAGTCATCTGTACATGATGTTCCAGTGTGCATCAAGGTGGCAGGGAATTTGACAAATCTATTTGCCACACTCTCTACCTTAGTTCCGTCTTCAAACAGAGTGTATCCATCATTAGTATTTACATAGTATATACCAGTCATCATATCATCTGCATGAGGACCAAAGTCACAATGAAATGCCCAGTCAAATACAACTAGTTCTTCAGTCTGAGTAATTGCATTTGCTTTTATTCTAACAATCGCACTCATATCCTCCTTATCAACTATTGGTTCTATAAGATTATACGCATTACTAATAATATGATGCTTTGAGTAAATTAGATGAATATACTGAGAATGACCATCTCCAGGATAATTTATGCCAGCATTAAATATCCATGCACATGAGTTAGCAATATCACCTTGATCATAATTACCTGTCCAGTAATTATATAATCGATCATGTACCTCTGCGTCTAAGTAATCATCAATAATCTCAATCATAAGTATTCGCAGGTGGTAAAGTTAAAGTTGATCAACAACCTACGTCTGGTGTCTGTACAGGTAGTTGCCGTATGCTTTGTTGTACAAGGAAACACAACAAACCTATTTGCAACACTATCACACTTTTGTCCATCTTCAAACAGAGTGTATCCATCATTTGTATTGATGTAGTATATACCTGTCATCAAATCTTTAGGGAAATCCGTATGAAATCCATCCTTGAATACCATCAATTCAGGAGTCTGTAGCATACAATTTGTTTTGATTCTGGCAATTGATGTCATCCCCGCCTTATCAATCAAAGGTTGAAGTAAATGAAATGCTTTTGGAACCAAAATATAATTTGCAGCAAATACTAGGGATGTAAAGTGGAAGTGTCCATCATTTTTTAGAGTGCATCCATCAGAATATAACCAGACACAAGAACCCTCCAAAGTTCCATCATCCATCTCACTATTGTAAAATGCACGAATGACTTCATAATCTTCTGGACTCAAAAAGTCATCATAAACTCTAATCATCGATATAATCAGTAGATTTGAGCATCTCTACAGCTTCAGCAAATGTCTTTGAGGGAATATGTAGAGATAAGCATCTTCGATTAACTATACCTGGTTTTGTAGGAATAATCGCGTATGGTTTAGACGTATCAAGGAGATATGCATCCCCAGGTTTTGCCATGAATCGACGACCCTTCTTCAAATATCCATCATAAAATACGGCACCTTCAGATTCAGTGTTATCTTGAATGGGATAATAGAATTGGGTAATACATTGATCAGTAGCGATATAAAAATCAATCACTACTTCACCCTCACCATAACTGTGTGCAGGGATTTCATGATTTACTTCCATTAGAGAGAATTTACATTCATCTCTATAGTTCCTTGGAATTACCTGAAGTAAATCCTCATCATTTGTAGTATGCACATCCCAATACTGCATACCTTTGAATCCTATGGGACTATCCATCCCATATTCAATTTGTTTATTCTTTTTGTTGTAATAATCAATTACAAACTTCTCATTCAATTTATGAAAAAACATACCAATTCCTAAATGTAACTGTATTCCCTCCATTCAGGGACATTAGATTCTGCTAGATCGATTGCAACTGTGTTGTATGGTGCTCTTGGTTGCTTCCTAAGTTTTAGTTTAGTCTGCTCAAGTAATTTATCACTCTTCTTGACATTACATGAAGAACATGCTACAACCAGATTTTCCCATGTATCTTGCCCACCCTTGCTCCTTGGGATTACATGGTCAATAGTGAGTTTAGTTGTTGCCCCACAATATTGACAAGAATTCTTATCTCTCTTATAAATCTGACTCCTAGTTGGACGGTTGTTCATAATACTCCTAACAGGTATTCTAATGTAATTCAACAATCTAACAACCCTTCCAGATAAAACCTGAACCTTATCCTTTAGAACTAAAATTACCGCCCTCTTCCAATTTGTAAAGTTGATTGGTTCATAACTTGAATTAAGAACTAATATTGTCTGATTTGGTTGTATCTTAAGATGTTCCATACTGGCAAGGGTATTGTGGACATTATATCACCGATACATTCTATCTGACAAGTCTAAAGAAAACAGGATCTCTTCTATAGTACCGTGAATACCATCTGATTTTTGCAAAATTTCCTCTTTTTTTCTTGATAGATTCATATCTCGCAAAATATGTGGATTCTCTTGCAACCAGGAGTATTCGTCTGGTTGAATGTCACTTAACTGACCGCTGTTTATCTTTGATACTATACTAAAGTATTTAATCCTGTCAGAAGCTCTCATTTTTTTGATGGGTCCATAAAATCAACAACAATAACACACCTATAATACTTATTCGCGATCACTTTTGGTGGCATAACTGGTTGATGATTGATATGCGAATGATGAATAAGTAAAGAATTCTCATCACCTGGAAGAATAATCTCCCTGTCCTCATTCTCAATTAGTGTACCATACATCCTTGACGGATTATTAAGATAATATATCATTCCCAAGTCAAAGTTATCATGACTATGACTGTTCCTGTAAGTTATATCCAACTCATTTCTATAATCCTCTGAATTGGTTCCCTTCATCCGTTTTGCCCAGTATGACTGAACCTGATAATTCTTTATGTTTGGATTATTTGTAATCTCTGCATAATTGTGCAAATGCTTTTTTACCATACTAAAAAACACATACCAACTTGTATAGTGCCTCAACTTCCTATGTGGTAATTCATTTGTTGCCTCTACAGATCTATCCCATTTATTTTTACTGACCCTAAACTCATCATCAATGTCATCCAAAAGATTATCCATGTGATGACGACTGATCATATTGTATGCTCTGTAGATTGTATTACCACAGAAGTCAAAACTCTCTACATTCCTATTGTCATGCCAATAGGGATCAATAGAAGACTCCTGAGGTACTACTCTTGTTATTCTATAGTATTCATCTTTTATAATCTCATCTAATCTTTCGGAGGGACTTACACCTGCTCTATTTGCAAGATTTTCCAGAAGAGATAAAGCATCACCATCAAGTATCATATTTCTTCTTCCAATAACTTACAGGTAACAGTGGGTTCTCTGGTTTAAAATATTGCTCAGTGGCAGGACACATCTTACAAAATGATTCCGATTTGCGGGTGAAGAAGTCCTTTAGTTCTTCTTGACTACAGTTAGGTTTGAGTGGTACATATTTTAAATAAGGATCCCACTTTTCAGATAAATCATACTTCTCCGCCTGCATGGGAAGATATGCTAAAGCAGGACACTTCCACAATCTACCTTCATGTAGTTGCACACACAATTTAGATACACATGCATTCCAACTTGCTCTGGGATTATTATCCTCAAAGGGTTCCATCTTATTACCAAATCCCTTGTATTGTGCCAACCAATGAACGACAGAGGGTCTCATCTCAACTGGAGCACCCAAGTCAATCCAGTTCTTCATTAACCTATAAATTGGTTCAAACTTCTCACGATAAGTTGGATGACTATCATCGTGAACAGATACGGCAAGTGTTGTATTAGTTTGTTTTAATGCTATAGGTAAATTACCATGTTTGTGTAAGAAAAACCCATTAGATACAATTTCAATATATGAATGCGGCCATTTCTCTCTAGTTAAGTACACAAACTCAGTAAGATCTGGGTGAAGACTTGGTTCTCCACCCATCAGCGTAATCCTCTTTGGGAGTATTCTTTTATTCCACTGATCAAACCACTCTGATGTAGTCTGAAGACTTACTTTACCAGAGTGTCCTTGATTCATATAATGTGTACACCCTTCGCATGTAAGATTACATGAATGAGTCAAGTGTAATTGAATCTCATGAGGTACTTTTAACATTTACTTGATATTTGCAGACAATATCATCCTTCTTTCATCAGACAGATTCGCTGGTGCATAGTGTGCCAACCCAGAGGGCCACATGATTAAAGTACCCTCCTCAACATCTTCTGGTTCCCACTCCATAACATTACCATCTATTAAACTAGTGTATGGACATACAAAAGTTGTTGGTCTGTGTTTTTCAGGATTATAGTGTATATAGCAAACCATACTCAAATGTCCTAATCCATGATTATGGACAGCATGAGTATGTTGGTGGTCGTAAGTTTGGAACCAGGCATTACCAACTCTTGGTCTACCTCCAATCCAGTCAATTTCTTTTACTGCTCGTTTGATGTCTTCAAACAAGATAGTTTCAATCATTACATGATAGTTGTTCTCATTATCAAAATCAGAATTCTGTTCAGAAAAAGACATATTATCCTGAGCATAATCTTCATAAATGCTCAGGAGTTTTTCTTGCTTAAATTCCCAGTCTTCAATTTTTGTTTGATAAAAGGGAATACTAAATGATTCAATGAAACTCTTCATTTCTACGACGATCTAAGTATTCGATAATTTCTCCACGCCACTCTAAAAGTTCGTGATAACACGCTTGATCATGGGCATTCTGACGAAGTTCGTGATCAGGTTTTAGCACACTCTCGTAAAAGATGTAAAATGCATCCTTACGCTTCTCATGCTTAGATGTGTTTTCCCAATCCATTTAAAACTCCTTTTTAACTTTAAGACCACCCACAAAAACTTGCTTACTCTTTGAATACTCAGATGAATGTGGTATTGAAGATGAGAATAGAAGAACTGTACCCTTAGTTGGTTTTATTCGATACCGATCCTTCAGGTGAAGGACCGTGGCACCGTCATCACAATCATTAAGATACAAGATAAAACTATAGTCTTCGTTGTGTTTGTGTGAGTGTTCTGACATTATACCACCATTGGTGTAGTCCACCATATGCATGTAATGATATTTTAATGCTGAACCCAAAATCTCTTCAGACTTTTTTAAAAGTCTATCAGTATAGTTATAAAACTTATCTGATAGCTTAAAATCAAGCAAATTAAGGGTAGCAAAGCAACTTGGTGATAAAGAACTCTGCTTGGGATCCATTACTTCAGGTCTTGCCATACAGACCTTCAATAAGAGAAGGAAGTATTCTACTACCTTCTCATCAACCTCAAACTTCTTAATCTTCATTAGATCGTAATATCATCCGAACCATACACATCCACATACTTTTTAATTAGAGAGTCTCTCATGTCATGATATGGTGTAAGATCCAAATCATATTCATCACCAAAGTTCCAGTTGTCTGCATGCTGAATAGCAGCGATGGCAGCCTGGATCATTGTCTTCAAACCTTCCTTGTCACATGTAATTGTTACCAAGGTGTCTGGGTGCGGGTCAAGGTTCATCATGATACAAAAACAGTTCCTTTTTTGGCTTGTGTTCTGTGCTTTTTAATGAAGGTGTGAGCAGACTTCTCAGTCCTACAAACCTTCAATTGCTCTCCATTATACACCACCATGAGAGATTTTGTAGTGCCCATGGGCACAGCAGCATAACCATCTCTGGTTACAAACCCAAACTTACAACCCTTGTAAAAGTTGTAAGATTCCTTGATCTCTTTTTCTAAACTCATAGTGGACTAAAACTCAGAGTGATTCGTGGTTCAATGGTGATTGGATTGTGGTACACCCATATGGGAATATACAATCCATCCCCAGGATACAACAGTACAGTATTCCCATCATCAAATTGATATTTCATCCTACCTCTTGATTGCACAATCAAAACCTCCTGGTCATCATTATGCCTCCCAAGACCATCTGCCGCAACCTTTTTTGAAGTGTACATATGCATTGCTTTCCACCCAGTATCCCTCAAGAATCTCTCATAGATGTTAGATAGAACTCCAGGTTCACAACCACAGTCTATACACAAATCAGTTTCATCACTAACATACTCCATAGTTCCCCGTGATCTCTCCAGTTCAATTTGACGCTCAACTTCTAACCAACTGATGTTAGTAGCGTATCGGAACTGTTTCGGGTAGACTTCGTAATTTATTTTATTCATCGTTTTATAGTTGCAATAGCGGGTTGACCTTGAACGAATACTCTATCAACTACTCTCTCAAGACGCCGAACCGTACTGATACCGACGTTCTCATAGACAGGTACGTGAACCAAACCAAATGGTTTGGAATACTTCTTAGTATCTCCAGGTATTAGTGTTCCTTCCTTGATTCCTTTGATGTCATCCAAATGCAGACGAATGACACGCCCAACAGACTGACACATCTCAATGACGTTCATCTGACGCATGAGAACAAGAGAAGTCAGACCAGGGACAGAGATACCCTCACTCAGAATTGAGTAATGAAGGACAATGAACTTCTTATCAGGATCAGCACCAAAGGCACGTACAAGATTAAAGAAGTGCTCACGAGTGACCTTCTGATCATTGTGGAAGGCACCATGCTTACTGGTGATCCATAGCAGATCATATCCCATAGCACGAACCTCAGTCATGAAGTTTGTGGTGGCAAACATACGCATCATGACTTTGGTGTTGGGTGCTGCAATCAGCACCTTGTCCATACACTCTTCATACCTCAAAGTATCTAGGAGAGTATCACAATCACCTTGTGCAGCATCTTCACCCTTCAGTCTGTGAGATCTAACGGGAACAGCGTTGATCTTCGGGGGAAGAATTGATCCAGTCTCTACCAATTCAGTAGCAGGAACATTGTAGATAATACCACCATAGACGGGATCATTCATCCCCCGTTTGCGATAAGTGGCAGTGTACTTAGGAGTAGCAGTAAAGAAGTAACTGCGGCGAGCGCCAGCAGAGATAAACCTGGTAGGACCAAAGAAGCTCTTTTTGATTGAGTTATGCGCTTCATCAAAATAGACAACATCTACAGGTATATTAGACTCCTGGATACGTTGAAGTGAATGATATGTAGTAAATATTAACAAGTGCCCAGAGGTGTACTCTCTGAACAAGCGGATTGCCTCAGGATCAGTGGTTGTATAGTGAGTCCCCTGACCAGAGTGAACATGCATCACTGCGGTATTGGTGATATGTTCAGTAAATTCTGCGGACAACTGCTGTGCCAACAACAGACGAGGAGCAACCACCACAATAGTTTTACGACCTGGAGTAGCAAGTTCACGCTTTGCATCAGAGATTGCAATGAACGTCTTGCCGCCACCAGTCGGAACCACAATGATGCCGTTAGACCATTGGGTCATGACATCAAGTGCTTTTGCCTGATGAGGACGAAGTTGCATGGAGGGGTTGTAGATGAATATACTATACCACAAATTGGTCCATTGTCACAGGTCCAGTAGTGCCATCAAACCTGTAATGATACTGAGTTGCGTCTGCACAGACAAAATGCGGATGATCCGTAGGAACACCCAGTCTCTTGCACATCTCTGAATGGTTATCTTCCATCAACTCAACCGCATAGATCATGTTATCAATGATGTGCTCCCTGGTATGATACTCAAGAAGTGCCTCATACATGCATAATATGAAGTTACCACTACCAGCGCAATTGTCCATAAACTTAGAATCTGGATCCTTCAGTTTAGATGCAGGAATCTCAGCAATCATTTTCTCCACCAGAGCAAGAGGAGTGAAGACCTCAGCAGTCTGATTGATCCGCTCATCAGAGCGTTCAATGGTAGACCCATGCTTTTGATTGTGGCGGTTCTTAGATGACATTGATTCTCTCTAGATAGTTCAGTTCTTCTGGGGTGAGACCAAATTGACCAGGGAGATCCTGATAGTTCGTGATGTCAGGTACTTCCGCATTCTTAATAGCAGGAGTAAATCCTGAAGTCCTCTTATAATTCTCCACAAAAAATTGAATGATCGGGTTATCAAAGATCTCACAAAGGCGCGATCCTTCTTCTTCCGAAGCAACAGGACACCAAACATTAAGCATACCCACAAATCCATTGGAGACAAACCTCTTCTTATATGTGCTGGAGAACGGCACAATGAACTTCAAAACATCACCAGTGGTCGGAAGCACATTTGTACGAGCAACCTTGTTGCCACTTTTGAAAATCTCATACTTGCCATCAGGAACATAGTCCTCATTAGCAATTTCTTGTCCCATCTTCAAAGAGATACGAGGATGGTTTGAATTTGCAATCTTCTCCAGAATAGAATACTTAAGTGCAGCATCGCCAAAGACAGGCAGACCATCACGGAGATCCCAGATAAAGGATCCATCATGCGTGATCACAGTGGTCTTACCCTGATACGGTTCATTAACCAGATGCCAGCGACAGATGTCCACACCTTCCGTGAAGTAATCATCGGCAGTGTAATCAATCAGTTTGAGGTTGTAGATCGTAGAGAACAACTTCATAAACTTCTTACCCTTACCAGTATCGCCCAGCACAGAAGCAGGAGTTACCTCACACATGTCACCACCAGGGGCAAGCATCTCCAGATGCTGCTCAACAACCTTTGGCCACAGTTTATTGTTCCGTGCCTTCTTGGTCGGATCCTGATATGGAGGATTGGCAAGGATGGCAGTGAACTTCATGTCTGGGTTGGAGGCGACGACGTTGATCTGTTTGTTGATATATCCTACACGGTTGCGATGACTATCACAACTCTCCCACACGGTGAGATGACCGACATCCAGACCGCGTTCCAGAAGTCTAGCAGAGTGTGATCCACTGGGGTCACCAAACATGTAGGTGGAACTCATATCTTGACAGTCATTGATCATATTGTCAAGCAGCTGAGTGGGAATCGCTTTTTGAATTGCCGATGAGACTGACAGACTATCAATAGTCTTGGAGACTGACTCCCTCATGCTCTTCTGAATACTGTTTGTGATCAGACCGATCCGTCGAGTCAGAAGTTCTACGCTGCGGGGATTCTTAGAGATAACCTCAGAGAGGATTCCTTCCCTATCTCCAGTTACAGAGGGATAAACATCAGAACCAATCACATCGTTGATGGAATACACATTCCGACCACTGCGAATGATGTAGAACATGGTCAAAGGAATGGATTCCAGGAGTGCCTTGACAGTCTGCTTCTTCAGAGTGTCAAGGTCATCGACTTTTTTACGCGATCTACCTCCATCACAACACAACTTTTGTTGTTGGCACCATTGTCATTTAACTGTGCCTCCTTCATGACTGTCGTGAGATCAGACTTGAGGTGAAAGTTGAAGTCACTCAGACCACTGAGATCAAGAGACTCAACAATGCTGGTCACAGTAGAGATACTTCCCTCAACATCTGCTGCCAGGGCATCTTCAAATGCTTCCTTGTTCAATTCTTGGAATCCATCATTCCACTCATGGATATTAGTGAAGTCCACAACGCTGAATTCTGACAGAGAAGGATTGCTATCACATGCCAGTTGGAACGCTGTGTGAAGGGCACGTAGGCACCGCTGAGCATCAAAATCAACGACCCACCAGTCATGATCACCAGATCCTCCACGGAAGGCAAGTTGAGTCCAGAACTCAATCGACTCTCCACCACGGCAGTTGATAACTGTGTCGATCTTCTCAGCAGTCACACCCAAAACATTTGCAGACTGAGTGATGATCAATGCCTTGGGATGCTCATCCAAGAATAGATTGATATCTTCCTGATCTTTCTTAGCATCAGAGGTAACTACCAATGCAGGATAGTAACACTCAACCAACTTTTGGAATGCATGACATGCCTTAACACTGGGCAATGCCATCATGTGATATGTACCTTTGAGAAGACGATCACCGATACGAATATTACGTTGTGGTCCAAAGTAATTGCGAACGAACTCTCTCACCAAACCTTCATGAAGGAACTCCGTACCCTTCATCGTGAAGATGTTCTTCATGGCATCAGGATCATTACCAAAGATCTCCTGATATGCAGCGGTCTGATACTTGGCAACAGCAACGTTCATCTTAGGACGTTTGAAGACTCCTCTCTGAACATCATGTTGCTCATCAAAGTAGGTATAGACAAACTTCTGGTTGTCTTCGGGGAACATCCAACAAAGTTTATGAGCAGTTCCAGAGATGTAGCAAATACGAGTATCAAGTTCTTCGCGCAGTTTGACGAACTGATCAGCAGTGCCGCCAATATGTGCCTCATCAAAAGCAACAAAGTCAACATTCTTGATCTTGTCCAGACGCTTCAAGCAAGTTTGAACCGTACCCCAAAGAACAACATTTACATCACGTTGACTCCAGTATTCAAGGAAGGTCTCCCAACCAGGATCTTTGAGAGAGACGTACTTAACTGAAGGGAAGTACTTATTTGAATCCTTTTTCCAGGACCCCTCAGGAGACTTCTGACGGGAGCAAACCAGGGATACCTTATAGTTGGCATCGACAATGTGCTTCAAGACCATTGCAGACTTGCCTGCACGGCACTTAGCGAACAGCAGGAACTCGTTACTAGTACACCATGCAATCTTATTGAGGAACTTCTGCTGATATGGACGTGGTTTAAATTCTTCATACACCTTCTCCTTCCCTGAGAAGAACTTCTCATGGATCATCTCACCGATGATGTCCAAGTTATATCGCTTTGGATCGTACTCAAAAGTCTCAGAGTTCTTAGCACCAAGTCTCTTAATACCAACTTGTTTGTCCAACCATGCATGAATAATCTTATCGTGACCACCATCATGACCATCATCACGAGTAGATACATCCTCCCACCAACGGCAGCGAATGTACTTGGATTCAAATTGAGCACCACGCTGGTTTGCCTTACCATAATCACTTCCACGATGCCGATGCTCCCAAGCGAAGCGAGTCTGACCAACGTTGAAGGATGGTACAGTGATGTTTTCGGCAGTATCGAAGTAGATGTTTACGAGAGCCACGAATGCGAAGATTGTTGTATGCCGTAATTATAACCCATAAAAAAGGGGGGCATTGCCCCCTGTGCCACTTATACAGTTGGTGCAGTGTACCTCACCGTAAATGGCGCTGCCTTATCACGAATCAATGGTGCCGAATCGCGGGCAACAAGAGCATCAATAGAACTCTTGTAGACATCCGTCATAAACTTTGGATATAGACCAATCGCAATGATAGGAACGAGCAAAGCACTGACGACATAGACCTCACGAGGTTCTGCATCCACAAGATTGGTGTGTGACACCAGTTCCTTATTTGGATTACCATAGAAGATCTCGCGTAGCATGGAGAGAAGATAAATCGGAGTCAGAATCACACCAATAGCAGCAATAGCGCACAATCCTATACGGAATGGTAGCGCATACATGGAATCAGTTGCGAATCCTGCAAATACCATTAGTTCGCTAACGAATCCACTCATACCAGGGAGAGCAAGAGATGCCATGGAGCACATCGTCCACAGAGCAAACATGACCCGCATGTTCTGACCAACACCACCCATCTCATTAAGTTGGAGGGTATGTGTCCTGTCATAGGTAGCACCCACAAGGAAGAACAGAGATGCACCAATCAGACCATGACTGATCATCTGAAGCATGGCACCACTGGTGCCGAGAGCACTGTAACTACCAATCCCAATGAGAACAAATCCCATATGACTAATAGAACTGTAAGCGATCTTCTTCTTAAGATTCCTTTGTGCAAACGAAGTAAGTGCTGCATAGATGATATTGATAGCGCCAAGGACAATCAGAAGCGGTGCAAACACCGCGTGTGCTTCAGGCAGCAGTTGACAGTTGAATCGCAAAAGTGCATATCCACCCATCTTAAGAAGGATACCTGCCAGCAACATGTGAACTGGTGCAGTTGCCTCACCATGAGCATCAGGCAACCAAGTATGAACTGGTACGATAGGGAGTTTGACACCAAAGGCAATCAAGAATCCTGCATAGCACCAGAGTTGGAAGTTCTTTGGGAATCCTTGCTGCATCAGAGCAGTGTACTCAAAGTTGGGAGCACCACCACCTGCCCAGAATCCCATCGCCAATCCAGCGAGAAGAATGAACAGAGAACTTCCTGCAGTGTAGATAATGAACTTCGTGGCAGCATACTGGCGATTTTTACCTCCCCAGATTGCAATCATGAGATATACAGGAACAAGTTCCAGTTCCCATGACAAGAAGAACAAGATCAAATCTTGAACTGCAAAGACCATGATCTGACCACCTGCCATCAGAAGCAGCAGGAAGTAGAACAGTTTAGGTTTGAATGTGACTGGCCAAGCAGCAAGTGCTGCAAGACTAGTAATAAAACTTGTCAGCAGAATGAGGGGCATTGACAAACCATCCGCACCTACAGACCAGGTGAGTCCCAATGAAGGAACCCACGAGATCCGTTCTGCCATCTGAAGACCACTGATAGAAGGATCATATCCATTGATATACCCTGCCACCGTGATGATGAACGTAATTAAACACGCTCCCAATCCGTACCATCGAACAACTCTATTACCTTCAGGAAGGAAGAAGATGCCGAGAGAACATGCGATTGGGAACAATATAGCAAGACTCAACCAGGGCATATTTAAAACACAAGGTCTAATTTATTTTATCAGAAAAACTTAGTGGTCGCAAGTCCACCTAATGCTGGCTTCATTAAAGGATTTGAATCTGCAAGAAACTTATTCCAAGCAGTGCTATCAGATCCTTCAAATGGAATAGCAGTCTTTTGAGTTCCCTTAAACTTCAATCGTTTAATTCGACAGAAATCATTATAAAGGAAGACAAAACGTGCGATAGCAGGTTCATTGCCCTTGTAAACACCGTTACCTTGAACAATATCAGATTGTTCAAGATTCTTTGCATCAGGATCAACTACTTGAACAGCGGGACCATACTCAGTAAAGAACCACTTCATCATCTCAGAGAATGAATCAATATCATTCTTCTTATCCACATCTTCAATATAAGTGTGAAAAGTCTTTAAGAACAGAGAACCTGCTACAGTAGCATTACCCTGAACTTCCTGGTCACATTCCCATTTTGTAAATGCGGTAAGATACTTGCTGGTGTACTCACGACCAGCAAGACGAATTGCCGCGCTTAGATAAGAATGTGAGGGACACACAAACTTAGCATCATTCAGAGTTCCAGCAATACCAATACCAAATGGTTCAAGATATTTGAACAGATTTACTGCCCACTCTTCTTCAGCATAATAAGCAGACTTAAATTTATCATCACCACTTTGATTGGTGCGATAATTACAATCAGTATTATGATCCAAAGACTCAATACGAATCATTTCTTGGTAAGATGAATTCTTACGGTGAAGTTTCAAAGAAATAACAACTCTATCTTCAGTATTACGTCCACAAGCATATCGCTTAGATGCACGATTGTTCCCCTTAGTCAATACGACATTAAGTTCGGGTCGGCAATATGCGGACAGAGTATCTGCTGCGTCATGCGAGAATCCATTACGACTCTCGATGTGACGTTTCTGATTACTATATCGAAGTTCTTCAATACGATTGTAAGTAGGGTCACTCCAGAGATCACCAACTCTACCAGAACATATGACGGTGGATCCCTCAGCAATCTCTCCAGAGTTGTACTTTTCAATTACGTCCTCCATAAGAGGAAGACCATCTGGAGGATTGTCTACCGTTCCAAAACTTTTTAAATACTCCTTTGTCTTTTCATCTACTTTGTTTTCATAACATTCATAGACTCGAAGCAATTCCTTAAATACCATTTTAGCCTCCTATGTTTTTGCTAAATTTAAGGTTTTAAACATCGACCGTGTTTATGTGTTGTGGTCGATACGAGTATTATATCATAAAAAAGGGGGTAGAATCTACCCCTCAATCGAATGTGTTATGCATTCCTGACTCTGATCATCCCAGTGTCTTACTGCGTTGGCAACAATAGCGATATTAGTAACAAAGTAACAAAGGAGTATAAGAGTCCGTATGATAGCAATATAGTCTGCCTCTCGGTCATCTTTACCCTCCTTTGTTCCTAGCGCTTTCGCCCAAATTCTCCACATCAAAGATTATCCAACCTCTCCGCTATACAGACATTCTTAATAAGATCTTTCAATTCATTGATCTGTTCTTGCTGCTCCTTGATTGCCTCAATCAGAACCGCAACCATATTCTGGTATGCAACTGATTTAGTTCCATCAGGACCTTCCTTAACAAGTTCTGGAAGAATTTTCTCAACTTCTTGTGCAATTACGCCGATCTCACGATCATCATAATTCTTACCAATACGGTTGAAGTAAACACCTCTAAGGTCAAGAACCTTATCTAATGCGTTTGTGATTCCAACAACGTTCTCCTTGAGACTTTCGTCAGAGTTTGCAGTAACAGTTCCAGAGAATGTTGCATTACCAGCAGCATTGATTCTAAGTCTCTCTTGAGGATTAGAGACTCCGTTCTCCATTGTACCAAAGACCAGAGCAAACTGTCCAGAAGTACCCTCAGATGCACCCTTGATGTATCCACGCTCACCAGTGTTACCAATATCATTACCTTCAAACTTAATTCCACCGTAACCGTAAGCGGCATTTAGTGCGGGGTCAGTTTGAACGAATCTGATAAAGTTACCGTCATTATCTGTAGCGTCATTGGTAACCGCAGGATCAGTGGTAACAATAACATTCGATACGAATGTAGATACACCAACTGCATTGATTGTATTGAAGTTGACCTGTTGGTTAAAGGTACTGATGCCTGTCTCAACAATCCAACCATTAGGAATATTCCATGTTAAGGAATCCATCCTAAATTCAACGTTGTTCTCAAAGAGAACAGGTCCAGCAGCATAAAGAGAGAATCCTGGTTTTGCAGATGTAGTCTCAATACCAATCTGAGCTGTGGTAGAGACACCAACGCCGTCAAATACCCAAACGTCAGATACGTTTGTCAGACCAGAACCATCACCTCGGAATGTTCCGCTCCAGAGACCAACATAATAGTTGTCTGGATTTGCCTGAATAGGACCAAACTTCTTCCAGTTATTATCATTAGTGTAAACCCAACCAAGTTCACCGCCAGAATCTGGTTCTGCATCGAAGACAACATTACCAACGTTACCAGCAACTTGTGGTGTAGAGATACCAACAGTATATTCTCTAGCAATAGTTTGGTTACCCTGCAAGAGGATACTATTACCTTCCAGAGAATCATTAACTGTCAGTTTCTTGTTAACGATCAGAGGACCATTGAACTGAGAGATGATGACATTATCTTTACCACCATCAACCTTGATGCCTCTGGTAACAGACAGTTGCTCAGTTTGATCTACATCAAATCCAACTGCACCACTATCACTAGTAATATCTTCACCAGTTACAGTAGGAACTGGTGCATTGGTAAGGAGATCTTGTCCAGTAGTACCACTGGTGAACTTGTTGACAGTATAAGAGTTACCCTGGTCATCAAGACCATTATAGAATGGCGTACCAGCGTTGATCGAGATCGACTGAGATAACAGTCTTTCTACTTGCTTAAACTGTCTATCCTGTCTCTCTGGAAGAGCAGTAGAGTAGTTACCAGGTCCAAAACCAAGATATTCAAAAGTATGACCAGATGCACGAATAATTGAATTTCTTCTAAATTCAACTGGTTCAAATTTAACCTTCCTTGCAACAGATCCAACTGCATGGGATTGTTTTTGTGATCCAAAGAGTCCACGGAATACATCAATCGCTGTATCACTAGTAACAGTCTCTCTGATTCTCATGATCTCATTATTAAGAACGAGATAATCACCAACATCCCATCCCATGTGAGATGCATTAGTAACAGTCAGAGTATCAAGTGTAGGATCATTTAAAGCAGTTGCAATTGTTGTCGTAATACCTGCATAGGTTGGTACGAGTCTAGAAGATGCTGCTTCATCTGCAAAGTCAATCTTAGATGCTTGAGCATTAACACCTGTTCTGTAAATAAATCCACCACCAGTTGGAGTAACTGTGGTTGTACCAATACCAATCTTAACCGCAATGCTATTAACATTGTAAACAGTATCAACACTCCAGTGACCATCGATTAGACTGTTGCCTGCACCACCAATAACGATGGAATTACCAACCAAAAGACCGTGAGAATCGGCGGTAGTAATACTAGAAATACCAGAGATATTATCGTAGGTGATCGAACTGATACCAATTGCATCACCAGTCAAATATGCAGTGGTATCAGAGAGAACAGTAGAACTAATTTGAGTCAGTCCATTGGTATTAATACCAGTGATTGCAGCAGGAGCAGCAAACTGTTCTCTATATGAAACGGTACTAGCAGATGCAACGTTAATATCTACTTCATTTGGTACACTTGTAACCCTATAGAGATTGTTGTAGTCTGCAAATCTATCATCTCTAATTCCATCAATTCTAATTACATCATTAATACTATTATGAATGTGCTCAACTGTTACATAACCTCTGATGTGTCCAGTGGTTGTACCCACACCGACAACAGCAAGAGTGTTACCAATACCATATGCTGAACCACCATCAACAATTTTAATGTTTGAGATAGAACCAGAAGCGTCAATCTCAATGTTTGCAGTAGCAAACTTACCAGTAGTAGAACCAGCAAATCCAACTAAACTTGCATTGTACAGAGTTTGAACACTACCAGATCCATCACCATAATTTGCACCAACACTAGTAATACCAACCTTAGTGATATAGTTGAGACCATGGTCTCCAGATGTGGTGACAGTATGGGCAATTCCAGAAGAAGATAAAATCTCAACTACATTAATGCCAGATACGTAGTCTCTAGTTCTCTTATTGATAACCTCTTTAGTAAGACTATTCTTAGGATTATTGACCTCAGTCAGACCAAGAGGAGTAGGCAGAGCAAATGTTCTGGTTTGCTCAGGATCAGAGGTAGGATTATCTCTATCAAGTTGAGGGAATAGATTCTTAAGTGGTTGAGAATACCTGAGATTTTGGAATGGTGCAACCTGTGGTTGAGAATCCGCAGCGATCAGGGTCAGGTGATAAACACCATCTTTTGCATTAGGAATATATTCCTGAATCTCATCCTTCTTATAAACAAACAGAGTCGTATTAAACTCTTTACGCTCAAATCTAGGAAGATCAGTGGTTCTGAAGTTAACGTTATTGCTAAATGTTCCTGGATTAGTGCTCAATCCAACACTGAATGACTTTCTAGTTGGAGTCGCTGTGACATTAAAGACACCATTAAATCCAGTATTACCAAGACCAGTTGTATTGGCAGTAGATACAATGTTTGTAATTTTAACCTTAGATCCAACAGACAGATCGTGAGGAACTTCTGTTTTTATTGTTGCAATACCAACAATTGCATCCCACTCAGTGCCAGAGATAAATCTTGGGTTTCTAATCTCAGATGTATTTGAGAGAACTACTGGGCTAACATTTTTAAATTTAGCTACTTCATTATTTGTGAATCCAACAGTAGTACTAGATTCTTGAAGTACGAATGAATCTTTTGGTGGTCTGCCAAGAACAGTAGAATCCTTGGGTACAACATATCTTACCTTGTAAGTAGTGTCTTCTAGACCTCTATTATCTGGTGTTCTGCTGATAAAGGTTTTTGGTGTTGCTTCACCAAGAACAGTTGTTCCAAGTCCAACTACAGTGTTGTAAATGTCGTTGTTATCATTTACATTGACATACCACTGATTAAAGGTAGTATCATACTGAATTGGGTGTCCAATGTCACCAGATTTTTTATCAGATACTCTGGATTCAATCTGAAGAATACCACCTTTACTGTTTACAGTAACGGCAGACGCACTAATAGTATCATTCAGAGTCTGTGCAAGTTTAACCTGGTCACTGTTAATACCTGCAGTGATAGCATAGTAAACTCTGTTATGGTCAAGACCATCTGGCAGTTCACCATCATCACTAAGAATACGTAAAGATTCACCAGAATTAAACTGGTGAGGTTCAGTTAAAGTAAAGATGTTAGAGGTAACGCTATTAATACCAATAGCAGTTCTACCAACAGTAGATAGTTTTTTGGAGGTTACTTCAAAGACACCCGTTCCTTGGGTGTCTGGCATGATAATTTCAGCAGTTTTAGTTGAAGGTACATTATTTTCGTTAATAATGACCTTCAGTTTGTCATCTACCTTTGCACCAATTCTATATCCCTCAAGAACAGAATTTGGTGGGACATTCTGATTAATCTCATTGTAGAGATATAATCTGTTATCATTGCCAACATCAATTGTTTTTTGTACGTCAATCGATGCAAATTCAATTGTTACTTCATCCCCATCAAGTTTTTGGGGTGGAATGATATGAGTAATATATCCTGTGTCATCTCTTGGGAATGCATCATCTCTATATCCAGAACAGACAAGAGCTTTTGCACCAAAGTTAGAGTTAGAGTTTGTAACAGAGTGGTCACCACCAGACTCTGCAATGAAGTGATTCGCATATCCAATTGCGAACACAGACACCAACTGCAAGAATGAATCATTCGATGCTTTGATGTGGAAGTTTTCGTAATCTGGTTTGTATACAGCAGAGGTATCTGTGTGTAAGTTACTTACAGCAGTAGAATCTTCATATACACCAGAGATTGCATTATATTTTACAAATGCATTATCATCTTTTTGAAGTCCAATGCCAGTAAACTGGGCAACAACCATGGACTTAAATCCAGCTGCCTTGCTACCATCAGCATGCAGACCGCACATACCGTATACAGAACGGAGTGAGCAGTTAAAGATATATGGAGATGCAGAAGTTACCGAGTCAACAACAATGTTGAGCGTTGGAGCACCCGCAACAATAGATGGAAGTGCGTTTGTTGGTGGAGTAGATACTTCATAATTAATTCTGGTCGGTCCTTGGACCTCACTAATTACGAATGAACCATTATATCCACCTGTAGGTACACCCTCAATTCTAATAGGAGTATCTACATCAAGACCACCAATAGCTTCAGTCAGTTCAACTTCAATAGTGGTGCTAGAGTTAACACCATCACCTGCTTTAATACTATTGATACCAACGTTCTCGCCTTTAGATCCAACGATTCTAAATTCGTCAATCTTGGTTTGAATGTCAAGACCAGTGTCTGGATAGTCTGGAGCAATATCTCTTCCACTAGAAGGACCAAATACCAGACCAATCTTCTCATAGAAGATGTCCAGGTCAGTTCTTGTGGATGTATAATTTAAGAAACTATCATTGAATCCAACTGGATTTACACCATCAGCATACTCAAAACAAGTAAGTTTATGGTGAGAGAAGTTTGGAACAACCTTGGTTGTACTATAGTCTCTGAATACTGACGCATTTGGATCAGCATCAAAGAAGGTAAACTGGTAGAAGTAGCAAGTACCAGTTACACGGAAGAGACAGGTCCGTTCAATATCAGCATCAGAAGGATCAGGAACGAACATCGGACGGATCTTCGTTTTACGAAGGTCCATACCAACAATAGATGTACCACGGGGGAGAATCACACCGCCGTAGACAGAATTCATCTTATAAAGATCATTCTGTGGATCATTAATATCAAAGTTAGTATCTAACGTAAATTGAGTTAGATCATTTGATGTAGATCCGCTACGAGTTAACCAATTGTCTCCTGCTATTGGAGCATCGTGTACTGGAATCCATCCAGGTCTGTTATCAATAAGGTGCTCACCAGGATAAACGATAATAGTTGTTCTACTGAACCTATCGTTATCCAGACCTTTTTGATAAGAGAATCTCGCTGCTTCTATGAGTGCTCTCTGGATAGTTTTGAAGGGTCTGACAAGGGAGTTACCCTGGTTTTCAATACTATCTGTAGAGTCAATACTAGAAGGATCAACGTAAAGGATATCACCTTTACTATTCTTGAGGAAATTATCTAAGCGACTAAGACCCATTTTATTCCTACAAATGCTTTTGCTATGATTTATTTATTCATTCTCTTTTGCATCCAAAATATACTCCACAGTATTGGCAACATCATTCATTGCATCCCTAAGGAATGGTCTTTGACCAGAATGTTGTTCCGATGGATGAGATGAATTATGCTTCTCAGTACATAATGTCCATCTCCACTGAGACATGATATCAGAATACCAGAGATTTATTTTCATGCGTTGGGTTGCTCCAATCGTTGGTAAAATTGCGTATATATTCAATCTTATCCAAGTTATCTTGACTATCGAGAACAAACTCCTCATTAGCAAAGTGGAGTTTAACTCTAAACGATAAAGCCAATTCCATAATATGATCTCTCCTTTCCTTGTCATCGGGTAGAGAGAATATACTGAACATCAGTATATGATCAACATTACCTTGTTTGATCAAATATTCCAAATACACATGATTTCTTCCCTCATTATCTCCTGTCTGGTGAGGGAATGTATATCCCATTCTATTGCAGTATTCTTTTACTGTCAATGTCTGGAAGTATAAATCTATGTATTGAGTTTTAAATCCCTCATATTCTGCATACATAACCACATTCTCATGATCAAGAATGGGAACCCTCCTTGACTGAATATCTGTGTCGCCAAGGATTCTAAAGTATGCTCCTGGCCATTTTCTATGAGGTTGTCCATCCCTCAACAAAACTCTAACATCAATACTTATCCTAGTCTTACCAGTTCTATTAGGAACTGCACCATGAATATGCTCTTGAGTGAACAGCAAAAACTGATTCTGAGTTATATTAACAGGTTTACAATGATTTAAACAAAAGCGTTGGAATCTCTGATAATTCCAGTTCTCTTTGAGACAACCCTCAGTAATCCATCTACTCTTCTCTATGTCAAGTATCTGTAGAGAATTTGATTCATATGCATCAGTAAAAGGTAACCATATCGTTCTCAACCCCAAACCATTACCAACCCATTGACCCTGGTGGAATGGAAGAACAGTACCAACCTTATCTTGATCTGGAACAGTTATTCTAATATTACCAAACCTCTGAACTAAAACATCCGTTGGTAATAAAGGAAGAACTTTCTCTGCAATTAATTCATCAAATCTTTGATAAAATTCCGTGTCCGCAATATCCTTACCAATTTTTTTAACTAAATCTCCAATTAATTTGTATGGCACAACTTCGTGGAGATACTCCAGATCAACTACATCTGGATAATATTTTTGAATAGACTTCAATATAATATCACGGAAGCGATATTTATCAGAGTCATAATTGTGAATTTGTGCGTCAAACATAAGAGCCCCCGATCTGATTTGAACAGACGACCTGAGCTTTACAAAAGCCCTGCTCTACCACTGAGCTACAAGGGCAGTTATTGTGACCCCATTGGTGGGTCCACAAGGTAGATGTTACCCGATATTGTTGTTCCTTCATTGCCAGACATTACAAAGTGCTCTACCCAGGAAGGGAATATTATCATTCCACCAGGAGGAATCTGTGGAATAAAGTCCATAGGAATAGTATTGGCATACATTCCCCATTGATTCATGTATTCCTTCCTGGCAGGATTCATGAATACTGTTTTGGAACATTGAACAGTGTCATATATGATAAAACTCCACTGAGCACCAGAATGAATATGAGGATCTTGCCAATCCTCTTTTTTATACACATTCCTCCATACTTGTCCAATAGAAAAAGATTTATCTGAGAATTGACCAATACAATCTGAGATTATAGATCCCAAGTACTGATATGATTCATCAGTTAAAGAATCTCCAGAGAGACTTGAGTTCACTCCACACAAAAATGATGGAGCAAAAGTAGGATTGTCATTAAATTTAATCCTATCTAGATCAACTTGCTCAACAAAAAAAGGTACAGAGAACATTGCATGTGGTTCTCTACTGTAATTCATGACTCATCAATCTCTGCAAGCATCTCTGGATTTTCTAATTCTAGTTCAAAAAAGCATGGATGGCATTCTTCCATCACTAGATATCCAGAAGACTGGAATAAGAACTCTGGGGTATAACGAAGTTTGTGTGTATCAGCAGCAATCTTACAGGAATTATTTTCCTCTTCTGCTTCTGTCAGTTCATCCCAGGTAAATGGTATGCCATTTATAAAGTACATCTTAACTATTCGTTCTGGAGATCCTAGTTCCATGGGATCATACCAGCAGTATGCTTTATTAAGCTTAAGCTTCATACTCATACTGTTACCGTTTCCTAATATTTAGTTTTAAGGGAAGGCGCTCTTTCTACATAGAGATCTTTTGTACTCCTTCCCGATGGGAGAGGGGGGACTTGAACCCCCACGGGATTACTCCCAACAGATTTTAAGTCTGGTGCGTCTACCGATTCCGCCACACTCCCAAAGAATCACTCCTCTTCAAGTTTTAGATCCCAAGTAGGAGGATGGAAATGACAATACTCATTAAAAGTAATTTTCATCTCCTTGTTGCTAAGGTTAGCATGTGCTGCTGCCGTTGGCAAGTTCCACTTTGCTGACCATAACATTTCCATTGATTTACGTGTTTCTGGACGCATAGACTTTTTGTAATGATTGCCCCTTTAGGGGGAAGCGGAGTATCGGAATCGAACCGACGACATCTAACTTGGAAGGATAGCGTTCTACCGCTGAACTAACTCCGCGAGTGTAATCTGCAAGAGATCTAGACTGAGACTTGGGCGACCCCTCAACTGATTACTTTTATATTATAATGTATGGTCTCTCAAAAGTCAACTACCAAGGACCACCATAAGCAGGATCTTCAACAACAACCAGAGCTGCTTTAACCTCGTTCAATTTCTGTGTCGTAGTTACTCGTTGTCTCTCCAATCCCCACATTTCAAACTGTGCTTCCATCTTCAATTCTTGGTTCTCAGTTGCAACACTACATTGATTAACGACTGTAGATATACCAGCATTATATTGTGATATCAAAGATGTCACATCCACATTAATATCAAACACAACTCCAATATCAGATCCACCATTTTGAAAATATTTGGTGCTTCTACCAACACCAATATTACTATTAGTTACTGTATAGTATCCCTCACCTACAAATACGGTGGCGTCATCACTATAATCTCCGCCAGATATTTTTGGATAATCATATCCTTTTATAACATCGTTCTTTATAGTTCCGTATGCAATCACTGCGGATCCAAGTGCAGAAATTCCCAGCTCAGCACCAGTAGAGGTAGTTACTCCACTAACCATAGATCCATACTTACTGGTTATATTTGATGTGCTAGTGCCATATAGAGACGTTGATAATCCAGTGTTACCACCGAGACTCTGGATACTCTGCTTTACTTCATTTGCAGCATCAATAGTATTCTTTGCCAACTGCTGAGATTCAACAGAAGGTAAAGTAAATTTGTCAAGATGCTTTTGTGTTTTGGCAATTTTAACTGGTATTTTAGAAAGGACCCCTTCCAGTTGATCCCTCTCCTCCCTCAGTTCCTCAGTTGTGACTGCCATAAATCTTTATAAACTTTCTTTTATTTATTTGGAGATCCAGACAAACTACTCAAAGTTCCAGCCACTGAGAAGGATGCGTTGATCCTTGATGGTAATCTGGGTTCTCAGGTTTGAGTGTAACTCTGACATCACCAGGAATAACAATACGCTCTCCCTTACGATCAGCAAACTGCTGAGTGAAGTGTCCAATCTTACTTGGGAAGATCACAACCGTGCCCTCCGTGGGAGTAATGGTATAAACATTACAGTTGTACTTATTGTATCCACCGATCAGATTCCTTTGAATCGCTGTGGAGAAGAGATCACCAACACACTCATTCGGATTCTTCTCTTGTGCAACACAGAATTTATCCGAAGTTGAATCAGTATTCAAATAATACACAAAACTCAAATCAGAAGCATTGTGATTATGAGGTTTGACTGATGGAGTCTCATTATCTTTGTGGTATCCAACCCACGACTTGATGATATGATAATCCAACTTTGAATGATCAACGATCATACAGTCAAAGTAATTATCAATATGAGTTCTTAGTTCTTTGAAGAATGGTTTGCAGCATTCTTTTTGATGAGCAAAGATCCTACCAGAATATTCTGGACTCTCGTTCTCATACCCATTAAACCAATAGTCACGGAGTTCATCAAGATGCTCTTTGATAAGGTCGTGACACTCCACCTCCCCCTGATAAACCATCAGAGGGAATGCTTCATGTACCTTGTAGGTCATTTGCCGTTGATATTATATTCCCTATTATCGCCTGGATAGTCCAGTGGTGTCAACCCCTGATACTCTGAAATGTTCTTGGTAACATCCTTACGAACACCATACACAACAAAATCACAGTTGATTGCTGTGCCCGCATTGTTTTTAATAGAGACTCTAGACCCCCATTCAACCTTCTCAACAAACAGTTCTTGCCAGTGACCATTAGGAGTCAATGTAATACCCAAAGTCTCCATGTCAACAAGATCCTTCCAGTATTCTGGAAGTTGAATGTAATTCTCGTTTACAAGTTTGCCCCTAAAGTATACCTCTGCATCTGGTCCTTCAAGACAAATATATCTCAGTCTATGACCTTCTTTAGTTGGGTGAGAGATATCAAAAGATTTCTTTGCATCCCAAATCGGTGCTTTTACAGACAAGATTCCTCCTGCCCACTTCAAATCAGTGCATTCAATAAAGTTATGCGTCCTCAGAGGACATGCGTCTGCTGGATAGTCGTTATCACCAGTCCATGGATAGATAGGAAATCTCCAATCACTAGTGGGAGCACCACTCCATGTACCGTCACAAGCAGGACTGCCGTTTATTTCTGTTACAAATTCGGGCATAATTACCTCTTCGTGTCGTAATGATATCCAGATACTGAATACTCATCATTATTGCCTGGATAATCTGCAGGAGTTGAACCTTCGTACTCTGAAATAAGTCTCTCCCCATCCATACGTTCACCATAGACATGATAATGACAGTTAATGGGTTTATCAGAGTCAAGGAAGACTCTATTATCTTCAATCTTTTGAACAACAATACTTTGATGACCTCCCACTGGAGTAATAGAGACAGTAATTGAATCTGAATCTACCAAATTTTTCCAATATTCTGGAAGATCAATAGTATTATGATTCTTCAGTCTACCTCTTATGTATACGTCATTTGTTGGTCCTTCAGGACAGGTATGACGTAATCTCCAACCTTTTTTAGTTGGGTGAGGAATGTCAAAATTCTTCTTTGCTGAGAGAATATGAACCCCACAACGAGACTTAACTTCACCTTGAGCGGTGATGTCACCTCCAGCATTAATATTCTGAGCAGCATCTACAACACCTAAAAATGCTGCTGGACCATCAACAGCAAGAGAATATGGGTTATTAATTCCTGTACAAAGAGCACCAGGAATCAGTGGAGGTACTGTAATATCTGCGTTTGATGCTGGACCAATCATGACAGTTGCTGTCAAAAATGGTGGAATATCCCCAACAACCATGGGACCTTCAAGAAAAGCACCACCTCTAATTTGAAGTGGTCCTTTACCAAGAACCATGGTGGGGTCACCCTCACCAACATATAACGTCTTTTTAACTTCTAAATCAGGTACTTTCATTATAGAAATCCTCCTCCTCTCTGTTGACTCTCAAATGCAGATGTTCCTTTAGAAGCCTTAACCGTTGTTCCAGAATCAGCACAATCAATTAATCCACCGTAAAAATTAAGCGCAGCATTACCAACCAGTTCACATGTACCAGATGATAAAAATTTAGCAACCGCATCACCATCAATCTCAATATTTTTAGATTTTATGGTAATCTTTTCATTAGACTCAATATTAATATGTCCACTCTGGTTATTAGGACCAGTCGCTTTTATATCAATATTTCTAGCATCTAATCTAATTCTTCCCTTCGGTGCTTTAAGTATTATATCACCTCTCGCGGCATTTATCACCATGGAAGTATCATCCACAGGATCTTCACCACAATGAATCTGATAGACTCCAGGACACCTATTGATTGTTCCTCCTGCCATCGTACCAGATGACATGAGCATCATATAATGTTCAGCAGACATACCAGGATGTCCATTGCGGACTATAACTCCAGCATATTCATACTTTGGAGTTATATGCCCAAACTTAATATGTCCGAAGTCGTTGCCCAGTTCTATTGGGTTATGAATCTTTGGTGACATTTTTTATTATACCTATTAGTATCCGCCGCCATATCCGCCGCCACCAGATGGTGGAGATGGTGGTGGAGATGGTGGTGGTGGCGTTGGAGGTGATGGTGGTGGCGCAGACGGAGGTGCTGGCGAAGGAGCACTCGGTGGTGCTGGAGCAGGTGAAGGAGGCGCTGGTGATGGTGGAGCAGCAGGAGGAGTTGCCTGCATTGGTGACCCAACATTTGCATTAGGAAGAACTGTGCCCATATTATTTGGAGTTCCATCAGTATTTGCAGCATCACCAAGGTATGCATTAGAAACAACTGTCTGACCCGTGGTTGGTGTATCAGACGCAGTTGGTTGCTGTGCTCCAGTTGGTCTTGTAGGTCCAAGAACAGTCAGTATCTGACCACCTGACCATCTGAATCTACTGTCATAATTAGCCAAACTTTCAGCAATACTATCCCATACAAGTGGATGAGGATTTCTTGTATGTGTAGCACCCAGCATCTTCACACCTCTATGTTGATGTGTTGGACCGAAGTATGGTTTTCCATTAATATATCCAGCAAATTCAGGGTTGGCAACAATACCAACACAATTAACTACAGACACAACTCCAATAAGATTCGTAATAACATCGTCTGGCAGATCACCATCCTTATCATCACCAATCCTCTCAACACAGAAGACAGGTTTTAATACTGCATTATAACCTGTTTCAGATTCAATGTAGATAAGAGGTCTCTCAATGAAACCTTTTCCTGCTTTGACAATTCTAAGGGATTGAAGAACACCAAATGGACCAAATGTGGGAACTACTTCTGACCCATTACTTGGTTCAATTACAACTTTGTCACCAGCACTATAATTTATACCATGATTCTCGATATTAATGTCACACAAATAGAGTATTGTAGGATAACTGCCAATATCCATAGTTGGGAAGGCATCAAATTCTGTTTCCCCATTTGGTCCTGTGCCAGGAATGACAGTTGTTCTTCTAAGTCTTGACAATCTCTCTTCTTGAGTCTCCCCACTAGGAAGTCTACTTCCAGAATCAGGATCTCCCTGACCGCCGCCGCCACCTGGGGTCACTCTGCCTCCAGGTCCGATGACAGGAACGCCACCTTCAAGAATTCTTCTATCTCCAGGAGCAATTAAAGTATCATCGTCTCCTAAATTAATATCTGTAGAACTATCCCCTCCAGGTGGGAATTTTTCCCATCTACCATCTCCCCTTTTTACTACAGTCCAATCTGCTGGTGCCCAAACTCTACCATCACCACCAAGATCTCCGTCTGGTCTGGTTAAAAATCCACCACCAGGATCCTTCACAACAACCTGAACAACTTTAAGTGTAGGTTCTCCAGTTTGAGGATCAAATCCACCATCTGGAGCAGTTACAACTTGGGTACGTACTCCGCCACCTTTACCACAATTATCTGTAATTTTTAGTTTAGGTGTTTTTTTATATCCCAATCCACCAGCAACTAAGTCAATACCCAAAAGTTGTCCTGCAGCACTAATAATTGCATTTCCTTTAGCACCAGATCCACCTCCACCCCAGAATTGAACTGTAGGGGGTCCACAGAATACAGGTCCAACATTACACTTGCTTGCAGCAGAAGTTGCATCACTAATTAAATTATCAAAATCAATCATTGCAAGATTGTCAATATCAACCAGGTTTGTAGCATCTGCAGCAAGTTGCTTTGCACTGTTGATAATTGAATCCAAATTCAATTCCATTGGTGGAGATCCACCATCAAAAATACTCCACTCTTTAGTATCTGGACACTCTTGATTCTCTTCACAAGCAAGGAATCCTGCAATTTGTCCTAAGATTCCAAGGATAGATCCAGCAATACTAAATGCTCCACCAAGTAAAGAAGAGATATTGCCGATAATTGAATCAATAGCACCCGCTAAAGCACCAAGAGTATTACCTAAAAGACTACCAATAAAGTTCTGAACTGCACATGCAGGAACATTGATATACTTATCAAGCATATCTGTGAGAAAATTACCCACCATTGATTTAAGGTTGCCTATCATCTTATTAAACAGACAAACAATCAGTTCAATAAGGGCATCCTTTGCAACCTTTGCCTTATCTCTATCTGGAGGGTTAATTAGTTCTATTAATTTTTTGGTCTGTTCGTTGATTTGTTCTTCAACAAACTTCCTAATTTCTTTGAATAAAGTTTTGAGACCGAGAGATATAAATTCAGATGCTTCAGAAGCTTTTTCTTGAATCCACTGCCGCTTATCAGAAATCCACCCTTGAGCAGCAGTCTCCCAAGTATTTAATTGGTCCGTAGCTCTCTCAATCTTTTGTATTAGTTCCTTCATATAGATGCCTAAAGCACCCAAATTAGTTTTATCACACTCAGTAGGAACAGATAAAGGGAACGATGGTTCCTTTACCATCGTCTTGTCACTAAGTGACATAATATTTGGATGAGTAAACCCTTCTAACGGTTTACCCTGTGTAGCAGGAATAGAATAACCACCAACAAGATCCCAATCCTTATATCCACTAAAAGGAATGAATCCATTATTGTTTGGTTGATTCTTAGTTAAAAGAATCTGGTCATTATTTGGAATAGTTCCGACATAAATTGGATCTTCTTTTTTTGCAGGATCTCCCCAGAACCCAAAGATTTGAGATCCTTGAGTGATACCTGGAGTTAATCCAGTTTTTTTATGTCCAGATCCTGCACTAGAAGAAGATATTACAACCCAAGGAAGTTGATCATCAGGTTGAACATTTTTGTCAGGAGAATGAACGCCTTTTATTCTAACCTTTACACGATATCCCCAGTTTTTTAATTCGGCACGATCAGCTTTAAGCTCGTCGTCCCTGGACCAAACTTCTCTGGGTGCTACAACGCCTTCCCAAAACAGGGAAGACCTTCCTTTATCGTAAAATGGATGCTGAATGAAAGACATTTATGATAAATCAATCGTCGTATACTAAACACTCTGGTTCTGATGGATTCTGATCACAGAACAGTTCTAAGTAAGTGGGATCATGATGATCTCCAGCTTCAATTTCTTTCTTGTGATTTTCTACATACTCTTCCAGATCATGCAGTTCGCCTTCAATGTGACGACGCATTTGTGGATTGGTTGTAGGATCTCGAAGAATCTCTTTATCCTTCTCGATGTGTGCTTCGATGTTTTCCATGATGGTTTATCGAGTTATTGATTATTTATTAGTATAATTCCAGATAATCATCTGGATTGAAGTTAGGATCATCATATCCAGCATCTAAATCAACGTCATAACTCTCACCTTTACCCGTATTTGTGCGATCAATAACATTTCCACCACTATCAGTAGTGCCATTTGGTTCCCAAGTGCCACTATTCCATCTGTTAACGAGATCTCTCTCTTCCGCAGCTAAGGTTCGTGCTATCTCCTGATCAGTATTACCAAACTCGGAGAATGGGTTAGACGATTTAGAACCAAATATACCTTTTGGACTTTCTTGCCCAGTTGTTACAGGACTTTGAGTTGACGCTGTACTTCTATTTGGTTGTCTGCCGTATGAATCCCTGACTAATCTCATTTTAGTCATTGTATGACTTTGAGTCAAGTGTGTGCATACATCCGCACAAATATAAAGACCACTTAACTCCTTATCAAAGTCTTCACCTTTTTCCATTTTAGCATCTTTTTGAGGGAAGTCTGCATGGATGATAGTTCCTGCTCTTATAGTGTAGTCACCTGGAATAACAATTTCAATTTCTAAACTGAATAGTTTATTGTAAGTCATAGCACTTTGCAGTATGACTTCATCCAACTTTAGATTCGGTTCTGTTGCCTGATCCACCTGTTCTTCTACAGAACCTGTAGGCAAATTGCCAACATTATCTGTTTTGGTAAATCTTTTAGATACCGTGCTCTGGAATAGATCAGTAAAAATCTTTGCTAATTCTGGAACTTCAATACCACCATGTACTTTTTGCTCTTCAGTTGTTATCTCTTGTGCTTTTGTATTGAATACGTGAGAATAAGTATTTGATGTTTCTAATATTGTACCATATCCACCAGATTTAAGATTCTTAGATACACTTATACTTTGATCTGCATTAAAACTAACAATCTTAGATTCATATCCTACAGGAAGTTCCGTACTATTATTGTAGATATACGCCCTAGTAGCATCCGTATCATCGAATAAGTTATCAATAGATCTGAAATTATACCCATCAAAGGTCTCATAAAATAAGTATCCAGCACTATTTTGTGACTTAGCAGAGACTCCTCTAGTAGCAATCTCTCCAAGCAATCTAAAAGGTTTCTTTCCTCTACCTTCGACATTTAACTTATTTGCAGTGGTATCTAATACTATATTTTTTTGACTCTTCAATATATCGCTAATAATTGTAGATGCAGTGGCACTAATCTCACCATCAAATCTACGATAAACTTCACATGCAGTCAAATCGTTAGCAACAGCTTCTCTTGAGAATAAGTCAATTACATAAATCAATCCACTCTGAGAAGAGCTAATATTTCTTATTTTCTCAATATAGAGAGCAGTATCATCCTCATACTTTAGTTTGTTGCCATAAGCATCTTCAATATTTAAATGAACTTTCTCTGATCCAGATAACTTAAGAAACTGTAATGCTGATATCGCCTCAGATCCCCCACCAACTTCATGTCCAGAATCTGCGACCAAAATCGAGAATCTTACTGTTGGTTCCAGTATACTCTCATAGTAATCACATTCAACCACACCAGCGGAGATGTCCTTACTTTCATTAACTTTATTTGAAAATATTTCTAATTTTGAGATATTTCCAGATTTTGCTGCTACGTTTGGTGTAGACATGGTAACTATTGATTACTTATTATTTAATCAAGTAGGAGAGACTACTTGTTGATCTTTAGGGACATTTTTGTATATGGCTCTACCTCGTGCATTCGTACCGACCCTAACTCTTACATATTCAACCTTCTCAACTACCACCACATCTGTTCCATTCTGTTCATATCCTGCTTGCGATGAAACATCAGCAGCATCATTTGTAGGATTAGTTGTTGTAACGGTAGGGGTTTTATTTGCCCCATGAGTATTGATCCATTGACCAGGATCTAAAGTTCCACTTCCACCATTTATACCAAAAGCACCTTGAGAATTAGCTATCTCCCAATGTAGGTGAGGAGCGTATCTTGTCAAACTACCAGAACCAGAACCACCAACATTACCAAGTAATGCACCTGCTTTAAATTTTGCACCTACACTCAGAGCGGGAGGTCTATCTAAGTGACCAAAGAAATGATATGCATTGTGTACAGAATCCTTCCACATAATCCAATATCCATAACCACCATCATTTGCTCCTCCAAGTGCATTATTACCATCAACTACTTCACCATCCAAATATGCATACATTGGCGTTCCAGGGTCAGCACCAACATCATATCCTTTGTGGTTTGACTGTGTACTTCTTCTAAAACCCTTACCAGATGTGATTACAATACCACCTCTACCTGCTTGTTCTGCAAGGTCCGAAGCAGCAAAAGGACTATATGAGATATTAAGTGCAGCGCCCTCCCTGCCATTATAAGCAACAGTTCCAGACTGACCAGTGAGAGCTGCTAATTTATCAGAACCAGCTAATGTTGCACCAGCAGAGGGCAATCTAGCACCAGGAATTAGAGGGTTAGTTCCTCCAGTTGTAGGAGATCTAGGACCAGTAGCAACCTCTTGCTTTTTACCCTCAATACCTTTAATTACATTAAGTGCTTGTGTCGCATCTCTACCAACTTCAGTTAAAAAACTCTGTTCAACTATTCTGGTTAAACCTCTGACCCTCTTCCTCTGTTGTTGTGGAGTTTCAATAATGTAACCACCACCTGCTAACTTTTGCAGTAGGTTTCTAATTAGATTTACTGGTGCAGGAACGGCAGCATCAAAAAACGAGACCAGAGATGCAACTATATCTTTAATTGCTTTATTATCTGGTTTCTTACCTGCAAGAAGGTCGGCACCAAGTGCCATAATCTTACTGATAATGCTAGAGTTCGTTGATCTTAATTTTTTTACAGCATCTTTAATCTTCTTAAATGGACTAACGTTTTCGGCAACATTACTCATAAAAGAGAATAGTCTATTAAATATACTTCCCTTCTTACCCTCAGCTTTTTTTGCTGCATCCTTATTGACCGTCATATGCTGGTCTCTAGAAGGCATTATCCGTTTAATTCTGGCATTTCTAGCCCTCTTCTTCATCTCATCTTCATATTCTTCCTCACCAACAACTCCACCCTTCTTCTTGGCTTCTAAACCAGCTTCTCCTGCAGCGCCAGAATCTTCACCGCCAGAGATAACATTATATAAACTGACACCAATCTGATCACCAATAACACCACCAATCAATCCACCAATTGTTGCACCTGCACCACCGACAAGTAAATTACCAACAAAAGGAACAACAGATCCAACAATACCACCAATAGCACCACCAAGGAAGGTTCCTAGTGCCTGACCAACTCCAGCACCTACAGCACCTGCAGCTGCTTTACCTAAAGGTTCTTTTAAAATAAATGCTCTTACACCAAAGTCGATCAGTGGACCAACAATTGGAATCTTACCAGCAATCTTACCTACAGCTTTACCTGCAACTTTAGTTACACTCTTTTGAACGAACTTTTGTGCTCCACTTTGAGCTGCTCTTGATCCACGCGATGCAAGACTCGAACCCTTATCTAATCTTCTTAAATTTTTTCTTCCAAACCTTTCGGCAAATCTCCTATCCCCAAATCTCCTACGGTATCGCTGCTGTACGGATCTTCTGGTGCGTCTACCACTTAGATCTCTACCAGCACCACGATCCCTACCCCTATTATATCCAGTATCTGCCGCAGTGGTCGCAGCAACCATCAATGCGATCAACGCCAAATTCATAAATTTGGTAAAGTGACCTTGGAAGGATTTAAACGTCTCCAATCCTTCATCACCAAATAAATTTTTAGTTACTTCCTCTACCTTATCCTTTACTTTATATCCAAACGTAATAGCAGTTACTATCTTATCTGCAAGTCCAGCAACCACATCACCAATAAATTTAAGTATAGGTTCAAAAAATTTAACTACTCCTGCAATTTTTGGAGCGAGATCTACTAAAAGATATAGTAATCTACCTATAAGGATAGTTCCAAAAAAATCCTTTAACTTTTGAAAAAAACCAACTTTAGGTAATTTAATCTTAGGTAACTTGATGCCTTTCCCTTTTTTCTTTTCTTTTTTATCCTCTTCTTTTGCTCGATTATCTTTTTCGGCTTGTCTTGCTTCAAATTTTTGAGTCTTCTTATTGAACTTTAAAGTTCGTCCAATAATCTTCTCAATTTTCTTTGTTTTTACTCTAATCTCGGCAACATTATCTTCTAAAGAAGATTTTTCATCTTCCCCATCACCTTCAGTAGGTTTCTTTACTAAGTCTCCACCAGCAGGTTTCTTATAAGGAACAAGAGTTGCTGTTGGTTTTGTTGTTGCAAGTGCTCCGCCGCGACCTGAGGGTAAAAATCTTTCAGAATTAACTGCCATCTTATTCTACCTCAGTAATTCCATAGATAGCAAGCATCATCATTCTGGTCTCTGTTTGCTCGAATACTGGAAAATCTGTAGGTAAATCTCTATTTCCATCAGATCCTGGAGTAGACTTGTCTTGAGGTGGTGGTCCTCCAAGTCTTCCTCCAACCACATTGACTTTTGGTTGTGGTGCTGCTGGAGCAGGAGGCAAATTACCTTTACCTATCATTGCAGGAGCAGGTTTAGCACTAGGTGAAGGGGGTTTTGTAGTCGCACTAGAAGGCACAGCACCCGTAAATGGGGCACCAGCGCCACTACCTACCTTGTTCTTATTATCAGGTCCCTTCATTTCTTCACCTTTATTCTCTTCCTTCTTCGCCTGCATTCTCTTCTTTGCTGCAGAGCGACCCATCGGTCTGGGTTTTGCCTTGGCCTTCTTCTTCTCCGCTTCCTTCTTCTTTTCAGGATTGGCACCGAGAGGATTCTTTCTTCTTCTATTCCTATCTATCTTAGGATAACTCTTCTTCGCATCCTGCAAATCCATGACCTGGAACTCATCTAGTCCTTTAGTATTCAGTTGCTCCATTCCGTAGAGATAATTTGCTACGTTTTGAATTCTTGGATTATCTGGTCCTGCAGGTCCGAGGTCATCAGGAGTGATATAACAGTCCCTCAAAGTTTGCATCACTCTTTCCATATCAAAATCCTTAGCACCAACTACACCACCACCTTGAGCGAATTGGAGATCAGAGAACTTACTGAAGTCTGGTTTATTTGTTCCTCCACCTAATTTGTTCAAATTAAGCAGGAATGGTGCTCCAAACTTATCGACCGCTGCTTTAGACATTACAACCTCACCAGGTTGAGCAACAATCATCTGAGTATCCTTTCCTGCACCTTTAACTCTCTTACCAGTGGATTGTGTTATCTTACCGCCACCTGGCAGGGTTCTCTTATTACGCTGAACTCTACCACCACCTTTCAGTTTTTGTGGTCCATCCATCTGACCTTTCAGATCCAACGCCTTTGTTTGCATCTCAGTTGGATTATTCGGATCGAATTTTTCACCAGCAACATTGGTTTGAGTTTCACTAGTGGTGGTGGTCTGTGCGGGTTGCTTATCATCATCTCCACCCATGAGTGCCATTGCACCCAGTCCAAGAGCACCAATACCAAGCGCCGCTGCTGCAAGTTTATTCTTTCTAACGAACTTAAGAAGACCTGGAATACCCTTCTTCACCATGAAGACAGAAAGTTTTACTACACCTGCAAGAACAGATCTAATCAATGCACCCAAGGGAGTTGCGAATAGGACAAATGCAGACAGCAGTACTGGCCACCAGTCCTCTAAGAATCGTCCAAGTGCTTCTACCTTTTCCTGATTCTCTTTATTAGCCAAGAACTCCATTAATTTATAGAGTACTCTTCCAAGTAAGACAGTTCCAATAAATTTAAATAATCTATCCAATAAGTCAAAAGAAGGTGCGGCAAGTTTTCTTGCCTGATTCATGAATCCCTTACGCATGGATTCTAGAGTATCTTCTCTCTTCTTCCTTTTATCTTTTTGCCTATTCTTTTTATTTTGATCGGCTTGCTTCTTATTAAGCTCAAATTGACCATTGAGAACTTTGAATATCTTCTCAACCGACTTTCTTATTGCAGCAACATTCTCCTCAAGAGATGCCTTACGCTTCTTTTTCTTACCATCACCAGGAGGAAGAAGAAGTTGAGGTTTCTCTGGACCACCTTGTAATTGCTTTGTATTGAAAAAACTAGATTTTGATACTGATGTTGTCTTTAATCTAAATCTATTTTCAGGGTCTTCTTGCCTCTTATCAGCAACTTCACCTCTTTTAAAGTTAGCGATCTTCGCTTTATCTTCAGGAGGTGCAGATCTACCTTGTTTTTTCTGCCATTCCCCTAAAGCAGAATAGAATTCGCCGTATGTAGTATATCCCTCAGCAAATATCTCCTCAAGGAACTCTTCTCCTAGAATCGCCTTAATATCTTCAGGAAGATCAAACTCTTCCAATTCATCTGGTCTCTTTCCAGGATCTGGATTAGCATCCCTTACCTTTTCATATACCTCTTTCTTTGAGATACCGCGTCTTTTTACCAGTGCTCCACCTTTTGGTGGTTTGACACGAGACATCTCCTGAAGCATGGAGGGTTCGTCATCACCAGCGTAAGGATTATCAGGATCTACTTCATCATTATAAGATTCTTGTACATCAGGTTTTTTTACCTTGGTCTCTTTTGGTTCCTTAGGTAAACTAGGTTTCTTTGGTTTATCTACAACATAATACTGCCACAAGAACAGAACATATTGTTCTTGCTTCTCATAATCCTTTTTATTTTTCTCTTGTCCGACTTCTACTGCTGCTAAAGGAAAGTCTTTAGTATGCTTTTTAAAATTCCTTACAAATGTTGAATATATTTTATCTGGATCTACACCAAATTCTCTAGATACAAGATATCTATGGTAAGAAAGACGGGCACCAGCATAAGTGCTCCACTTAAGCTCATTTTGCTTAATCTGGGAGAGTGGAACAAATTCTCTAATGAATACTGGTGTTTTAGCCATTAGTTACGATTATTTTCTTGTTGCGCTTTTAGTTTCTCCTCTTCCAAATGAGCCTTCAATAGTGCAACATAAACTTCCCGCTCCCATGGAATTAGATTCTCTACCTCGGTCAATGAATATTTATGGTACTGGAGTAAAGCGAAGTTTAACTTATAGTAGTTCTCCAAATCCATGTGGGAGAGGGCTATGCGAAAAAACTCGATAAACCTTCCAATACAACAGTGCTTGTCACTTTAGTATTTGGATTTGTAACTTCAATATCATGAGATAGTTTAGGCATGGTCTCAAAAAACTTCTCAATCAGTTTGAATTGAGATGAATTCATTTGATCCAAGAATGCTATCACTTCATCTTTTGGTACTGAGTCCAGATCCCAAGTCTCTTCTGCTGTAAGAATTTGACTAATACAAGTAGCAATCAAATCAAATGACTGCTCAACATTATTCTCTCCAGAAAAATCAAAGTTGCTCTTGATGAATTGCTCCAAAGATGGATACTTCATCTCCATAGCAATACTGCTATCAATCTTAATCAACCTATCATGCTTATCATTCTTTTTGACTTTGATTTCGTCAATATTAATAGTTACTGGAACGTAAGTCTCTTCATCATCAGGACAAAGGACATTTACTTCAATTTCTTCACCGACAGACTTACCACGAATATTTAAGAACAAATATTCAATATCAAAAGTTGGTAAAAACTCAACTTTAATACCATCTGTCAAAATGCAATTTTTAATTACAGTTTTAATTGCAGTAGTAATCTGTTTTGGATCTTCACTTTCTAAAGCAAGAACTAAGAGTTTTTCTTCTCTTACTAAAAATGGTCTAAACTGCAACTCTTCTCCCGTAGAGGGAAGAACAAGATCATAAGTTGGAGCTGCTATAGTAGGTAATGGCATAGATTATCAATTCGCGTATTTTATTTATAGGGTTATGTGTTAGCTTTGAACGTGGTTCCAGACCAAAGACTAGAACTTCTCCGATTTACAATATCACCAGCGTTAGCTAACGCACTTCTAGCGATACTGGCAATATCCTGATTTAGAACGTCAGGATTGCCTGGAGAATTTGGATTACGTCCACGATTTGAGGAATAACTAGAATCAACTTTTGATTCTATACTAGAGAGGAAGTATCGAGTATATGTAAATGATACTGTTGTTTTTAAGAGATTTGATCCATCATAACTGATTGCCATGGAACTGACTGCCTTTGGAAATGCCTGAACAAATTCATAAACTAATATGTTTTGATTAGCGTCCTTTCCAAATCCCAGATCTTTTTCAAATTTAACAATAGTCAACTCTGCCTGATATTCCTCTGGATATCTCAAACTAGTTTGATATGTGGGGGACTTTCTGGCAGTATCATTCTTTCTATCATCACCAATTATATATCCCATCCATTCCTCAAAAAACTTTATCTGCTGATAACTTTTTTCAGGATTAGTAGTTTGCGATAAACTAATAGCATTAGTTGGGGGAGAATCCATTGTCACCAAAAAGGTGAAATCAATTGTTTCATCATACAATCTAGCATATGCATGCTTCTCAATAACTCCCCTGTAATCTCTATTAGTCTCTATAGTACCTAAACTAGAACCAGGTAGAGATGCTTCAACACATGTTAACTCCAATAATTCATTATCAAAACCATCAAACGACCACCCTTTTGGTTGCTTTACAATAACAGCATAGGTTGATGTCAGAGATGGGCGCATTATCTTTGAGCGCAACTCTGACATTTTTACGCCAGGATGAATTGGGGTGCTAGTTGAACCACCTGCTTCTGGGTTAAACCCACCTGGTATTGATTCTCTTGATGAGCGAGCCATCTAAATAAGTCTAAGGATCCGTATATAATATGTAGCCGACTTTATGAAGGAAAGTATTAAGAGCAGATATAAACCATCATTCCCCAAAAAATATAAGGGGAATCCAAATAACATTATATGTAGAAGTAGTTGGGAGAGAAAATTCTGTGCTTGGTGTGACTTGAATGAGAATATTGTAGAGTGGGCGAGTGAAGAGTTTTGCATCCCATATCTATCACCCCTCGATGGTAGAGTCCACCGATACTTTCCAGACTTTTTAATAAAAGTAAAAGAGAAGAATGGATCAACAAAAACCTATGTGGTTGAAGTAAAACCCAAAAAGCAAACTCAACCTCCACAAAGAAAGTCTAAAAAAGTAACTAAATCATTCATTTATGAAGCAAAGACATACGAAGTAAATAAAGCTAAATGGAAAGCAGCAACAGAATGGTGTAAAGATCGACGACTTGAATTTAAGATTATAACCGAAGACGAACTAGGAATCAAGTAATGTCAAAAAATACACTATTTGAAGATTTACAGCAAGAAGTTGATATAGAGTCTGGTAAGTCACCATTCTTTTACCGAAGGGCATTTAGAAGATTATCAAAAAAATATGCTGCAGACCCACAAAAACTCATTAGAGATGAATTGAGTGATCGTAATAGTGATAGTCCAGATGATAATGTAATCAGAAGATTCCCAAAACAGGGACATCTCTTTATGTTTGAATATTCATCTGAAAAAGATAATGTATCTGTATTTGACCCATTTCCACTAGTATTTGTAATTAAACTTGAAGGAACTTCTTTTTTAGGTTGCAATTTGCATTACATTCATCCACTAAAAAGAAGAATAGTTGTCAATAATCTTCGTCGCAACAAGTTGACATTACCCTATAATTCCATATCTAAATATAATATAAGTCAAATTAAAGGTCTGTTGCTAGACGTTGCTAGATCTGAGTGGACATCCGCTTCTAATTTACCAATAGAAGACTTCGTTAGTATTGAAGACGGCAAATCACGCTCTATTAATATCACAGACGTTTGGAAGAATAATAACCGATCCTTTAGGAAAATGCTTCGCGGAGCACTTATATATAAAGGATATGGAACAAACGATGAAGATTTTAAAGGTTAATTAAAATGCCACAACCAGCAGAGGTAACAGCAAAAGCATCCGTATTTAAAGGCCAACTCGAAGATGGTAGTGGTGGAAATCAAGTCTATGTATCTCCTAACCACAGACTAAGTGCCCGCGCGGGTAGCAGTCCTCGATCTGGAAGTGTTCATATTAACTATGCTGTTGTAATTGACCCCAAAACAAAACAACAAACAGTTTATGAACGAGAATACTTTCTTGGGCAACCACAACCTTTAGATCCAAAGAAAGCAATAGCGACAAGAGGACCTGATGGTACATTTACTCCTACTAAATACGCAACTGACAATGTAGATCCTAGAATTGTTAAAAAGTTAACCAATAATGAGACAACACAGGCAACCTTAGCTAATGTTTCAGACTATACAGCAAAGAGTAGTCTAAAGCAAGTATCTGCTGACGGCAAACCTCCATCAGCGACAGAAGTAGCAGAGGTATTAGATCTACCAGTTGAAGATAGTGGTCCAGAATTGCCTGACAACACTGGAGGCAATGATGAAGAGGCTGCTGGAGATGGATCTCTAAATGGTACAACAATAACTAGTTCTGCTGGACAAGACACAGTAAATCTCGGTGCCGATGGTAAGAATGATTTAAAATATCCAGTAGATGCAAGTGGTAACGAATCTGATTATGTCAAATTCACCGCCATGAAGTATGAGGCAACTAAATTAAACACTAGTGGTGGTTTTGGAACAACTTATCAGCAAGGAACATCAGTAGGTCAAAGTGTTCAACTACCAATTCAAGGTGGTATTCAAGATGCCAACGCTGTTGGTTGGAATGAAGATAACTTAAGTGCGCTTCAAGCTGCTGGAGCAGATGTTGCATTAAAAACTGTTTCAGGTGGTATTGGTTCTGGTATTGCTTCTTTACTTGCACAAATAAAAAATCTGCAAGATAATAATGCTGAAGTTAAATCTGCAATTACAAATGCCATTGCTGGACAAGCAGTTGGTTCTAATATTATTGCAAGAACTGAAAGGTCAATCTTCAACCCCAACACAGAACTGTTATTCCAAGGTCCACAGTTAAGAGCCTTCAGTTTTAACTTTAAATTAACACCCAGATCTCAAGCAGAAGCAAATGAAGTGAAGTCAATCATCAAGTTCTTCAAATTTCATATGGCACCAAAGACAACTGACGCAAATATATTCTTGAAGGCACCCAATATATTTAAAATACAATACTTCCATAGAGGGACAGAGCATAGTGGTATAAATCTAATTAAGGACTGTGCTTTACAGTCATGTTCTGTAGATTACACACCAGATGGCACATATATGGCATATGACGATGGTGCCATGATCTCCTATGATTTGAATTTGCAATTTATGGAACTTGTTCCAATCTACGCCAAGGATTACAGCGAAAGCGATCACTCAATCGGATACTGATAAATGGCCAACTATTTTACACACGTTCCAAGTATTGCATACATTTCAAGAGATCTTGAAAATAAAACTCTTAATGACTATACCGTCACTAAGAACTTATTTAAACGTGCAAAAATTAGAGAGGACATATTCCAGAATGTAAGTTATTTTAACAAGTATACCATCATAGGAGATGAGAGACCTGATCAAATAGCTGCCAAAGTATATGGCGATGCTTCTTTAGATTGGGTAGTTCTACTATCCAATAACGTACATAATGTGTATGAAGAGTGGCCAAAGAGTCAGATTGCTCATGATAAGCACTTACTTGAGAAGTATGGAGACTATAACACTTTATACAATGGTGTTCACCACTATGAAACAGTTGAACGTAGATCTAGAAGTGGTTTTATAATTGTAGAAGGAGGCGTTGAAGTCAATGAGGGATTCTTTAATGCGCCAGAATATCAAATTGAGTTAGATACAAATGTTATTTTACCGTCAGAAGTTCCTGGAGACTTTGCAGCTGGAACAGGAACTTATGATCCAGTTACTGGAGAGGTAAAAACAGTAACAATAACAAACCCAGGAACTGGATATACTGGAACTGCCGAAGTAACTTTTGAAGATCCACCAAATCCAAGATTAGCAACTCTATCAGTTACACTAAACGTTCCCCCCGATGACCGTGAAATAGGAACAATTACTGTTATTGATTCAGGAACTGGATATACATTCCAACCCAAACTAACCTTCAGCGATCCCCCTCCAACGGTGACAGCGGTTCTTGAGGCGTCTATTGGTGCTGGAGGATCTATTACAAGCGTTGAAATTACCTCCGCTGGTGATGGATATACTTTTGTCCCCACAATCACCTTCCCACCCCCACCAAACATCATTGAGAGTGCTGTATTCGTCAATGATGGTAATGTAACAGTTGATGGAGGATTTGAAGGTTGGTATATGGATCCAGCAGGAAGTTACTTCTACACTGCTCATGGTTCTGCATCATATACCCAAGGTACGATTGAACAGTATGAGATGTCTAGTGGATATGATTTTAGCACAGCATCTCAAGTAAATGTACTCACATTGAATACAGGTGGTTTGAATTTTCTCTATGCAACTGGTGTTGAATTCAAACCAGATGGTACAAGAATGTATGTGAGTGGTTTAACCAATGCTGGTAATAAAATTGCACAATATGATCTCAGCACTGCATGGGATGTTCTGACAGCAACTTTAGTAGGTAACGTTAGCTTCCAAGCACTCTCTGGAGTAAGGTTCCAAGATAACGGACAACATATGTTCGTTCTTGATACTCAAGATCCAGACAGTATTAAAAAGTACGAATGTACTGTTCCTTGGGATATAACATCCATCTTCCCACTTCCAGTACAAATATCAAATATAGCAAATATATGTGTGCCTACAGAATCTTCGATTCGTGGATTCTCCTTCAAAGATGATGGAACAAAACTGTATGTAAGCGGTACGGACAATAACTCATCATTTGTTATTGGATTGAATACTGGATGGGACCTCAGTGCATTAACCTTGATCGGAGTACTCAATGTTCAATCCGCTAGTGGAGACTCTACTCCACTTGATGTGTTTACAAACCCATTTGAAACTCTATTCTTTATTGGAGGTTCGATCAACAAAAAGATCTACACTTACGATACAGATGTTACTGCAAAAGCAACCGCAACTGTAGGAGTCGGAACTAGAGCAGAAACTATCGTTGATATCACAGTAACCAAACCTGGTGCTGGATACACAACTGCTCCATTACCAACTATCTCTATTCAAGGACCAATTCCACATAGACCAGCAAAAGGTTATGTAACCATTGACAATGGTTCTGTGAAAGATGTCATAATACAGGATCGTGGTTACAACTATAGAACTGCACCTGTAGCAACGATAGAAAATCCACTACCAGCAATTACTGCAGAAGCAAAGTTAAAAACAGAGAATGGGGGAGTTACAGAAATTGATCTGACAAACCCTGGAAGGGGATATAATGATATGCCCGAGTTAATCTTTAGCAAACCTGGTCCAACATATATTCCACAAGTAGATGAAGTATATGAAAGTAATGGACAAGAGTGGAAATTTGATGGGTATAATTGGAAAAAGAGACTGACTTATGGAACTGTCTATTTTGATGATGATGCAAATTCTCTGATTGAGATTAATGGTGCATTATCCTCCGTCCCAGTCACAAATTACCAATATGAGGAGAAGGTAGAGAACGATAAGAGAAATATTTACATTCTGAAAAAAGAATATCTTTCGATGTTGTTTAATGATCTTGAAGATATCATGCCATACAAAAAAGGATCTGGAGGTTATGTCTCCAGATCCCTTAAGAAGGGTGATAACCCTCGTTTGTATGATTAATTTACTTGAATAGTAAATTAAAGTATGCTGCTATAACCAAAAGAGTCAAGCAAATTTGGTTATACTTCATCAACTCTCAGCAAGACGTTGGAAGTACGACAGAGCATCATCATCTCCATCATCTGAAGATGACTTAGGAGTGATATCGGGATCATTGAACCCACCAGAAGCAGGAAGATCATTAAGTTGCTGCTTCAAATCAGCAGGAAGTTCCGATTGCTCTTGACGATTACCAAAGCTTGGAGTGAAGTTACCGCGCATATCATCTTCATTCTGAGTTTCTTCATCTTGAAGACGAGGAGTTCCTTTGCGACCAAGAACATAGTCCAAACGAGTTTGAAGTTGCTCGTAGGTCTTGAATTGATCGGCAGCAACAAGTGCCTGTAGGGAATGCTGCTTCTTCCACAGTGCCTCAAGGGCGTCGTCATCATCAAGAAGAGGACTAGGTGCTGCGAACTCTGAAGAGTCGTAGTTCCAGTAACCTGCAACCTTCTTCAACTTCAGTTTGAAGTTTGCACCCTGCCAGAAGTCGAAGGGGTTGATTGCAGTCTCATCCTCATACTCAGGTTGCATTGCTTCCATGATCTTGTCAAAGATCTTCTTACCAAACTTGTAAAGGAAGACTTTACCTTCATTATCAGGATTTGCTTTATCCTGCACAACATAGATATTGGCATAGTAGGACAGTTTGCGCTTTTGCTTGCGAACTGTATCCTTATCAGAGTCAATACCACTGTTCCAGAGTTCACGGTTGTGCTCTGACAGGGGATCCTTCTGACCAATCGTAGTCAGAGAGTTTTCAATATACCAACCACCAGGACCTTGGAAGGCGTGGGAGTACATTTTTGCCCAAGGGAGATCTTCTCCATCAGGTGCGGGGAGGAATCGAATAACGGCATAACCGTTGCCCGTTTTGTCCATTTCGGGCTTCCAAAGACGATCATCACCGCCGCTGGAATTGCTGTTCATCTTCTCAACTTCCTTGACCAGTTTCTGTGTCAAAGAACCAAGAGAGGACTGTTTTTTTAGATTCGCGAAAGACATTGGATTACCTCAGATTTGTTTGTATTCGGCTTGTTTGTACCCGATAGGGCACTTGCGGCGAGTACGGACCTATAATAGTGCAAGTGCCCATGGTTGTCAAATTTCTTTTTCTTCTACTTGCTCCTTCATGTGACCAACCAACTTTTCCATATTGCTAAAAATCACATTCATATCAACACTCTCTGGCATGCCCAGCATGGCAGCGGACTTGACAATATTTGCCTTCATCTTCTGTGCCTCAGGATCATCAGATAATGACAATCTGGCATAAAGAACTTTTTGCTTATCGATTAGTTCTGACAAGAGATCGACATGCGATAACTTATCTTCTTTATTCATCTGATAAAAACTAAACATGTTTTTATACAGTTTTTCTTGAAGATCGTTAATATGGACAATTTCCGCCCTTACCACGTCTGAGTCAAAAAATGTCATAAAATACAGTCCTTTAAAATCTTACGAAATTTGAATATATCGATATTTAGGAACGAATCGTACTTCTTTATATTCTTAGATACTTGCTCCCAAATAGGATCTTGCAGTTTTTTGTCAAAATCCTTACTAAAATTAAATATACGATTATAGATTACTACGGTCTCAATACAGATCTCACCACTCAAGTGCTTTTTCAATAATGGTGGGTGTCCAGAATTACAGTCAAAAACCTCTTCAATATTGTATTCATCGAAGAGATCATTAGTTTCATTTTTAAAGATATAACTCAAAGACTCATTACGCTTCTTCCACGAATTATATGTGGATTCCCCTTCACGAATAAGTTGCCCAATCCACATGGCACTAGCATCTGTGGATTCAACAAAATTCGACACAAAAAAGTTAACGACCTCTTGATCGTTCTTTTGACGACTCATCTTCTCGAACCAATAACGATCCTTCCTCTTATAGAAGGATTGTAGAGAGGCACGAGTCTTACCGTTATATCTGTGGTAGTCGTATTTATCTTTCGTGAAGTGATTCTTCAATCCCAGATAAGTTTTATAAACGTCAAAGGGAGTCATTTTAACAAAAAGGGTTTTCACGTAATTTTCCCCGCGATAAATTTTCCGACTTTTTCCGAATTAAAAGATCAATTTTGCCCTAGAGGTTCGCTTGAGGAAGTTCAACTCCATTGCATCATACTTAATCTTCTCCTTCAGTGGTTTAGAAATTAGTTTAGGAACTGATTCTAAATCAATGCTATTACATTCACAGAAGTAAATGATGGCATCAATGTAGTTCATATCTTTGTTGTCTCTCACTAAGTATTCAATCTCTTGAGCAAACTTGGTTGGACAAAAAAACTTTTTCTCTAATACCTTCTCAAATTCATCTTCATTTTTACTGGGCATAGGTCTCCAGTTTGTAGGTAAGAAATTCTCTAATGTACTCTTGGAGTAACTTAATGTACTTGGTTTTGTCGCGCTCTTCATAAACAACACATTCTCCATTTTCACATGCCATAATAATGACAAGTTTTTTTACTGATATTCCAGTGAGTTCATAGAGCATACACCCATACGCCATGCACTGAACATAGTAGTGTTCAATCCACTCTACTGGTTTTGGCTTCTTTGAAGTTTTAAAATCAATAATTGCTAATTCGCCGTCGAATTCGGCAATACAGTCTACGGTTCCAGCTATACCAAGAACCTTACTATATAGAGAACTTTCTAGAGCGTGAATATTAGTGATCCTATTTAAATCAGGTTTAGCGATCTTAAAAAGATAGTCTGATAACGGTTGAACTTGAGGAAGATCCTCATTCTTTAAGTAACACTCAGTAAGAGTGTGCATATCTGTACCACGACTAGTCGCTTGTCTGGTGATTCGATCCGCCTTAGCTTCGCCAACCTTCTTACGCCACTTAGCAAAGAAGGCACGGTTCTTATGACTAGTAACAGAAGTGATGGATACTAGTTTCAGTAACTCATCAGCATCTGGTACTTGATAATAACGGACTCCATCAATAGTCTCCCTGCTAAGGGCAGGGAGATCCAGATCAACATGATTAAACATCAAAAACCTAATTCGTGTTTTGCAAAAAGATATTCCTTACAGAGACCAGAACGGACAATATCATCAAGACCAAACTCAATGATGTCAAACGATGGCATTACCCTGAGAATCTTCATGAAGTCGATGATACCATTTCTCTCATTGGTTTTTTGCAAGTCAGTTTGAGTTGCGTCACCACAGAAACAAATTTTGGTGTTATCACCTGCCCTTGTAATTATACTATCAAGTTCATGAAAATTCAAGTTTTGGAATTCATCAACGATAATAATTGCTTTATCGAGAGTGGTTCCTCTGAGGAATGAGGTAGACCAGAAGCTTACAGTGCCCTGAGTCTTCAGGTTACCATACAGCATCTCAAAGTCAGCATCAGTTGCCATCTGGAACATGTACTTGACCATGTTCTTGTAAGGAATCTGATAGATGTCTGCCTTATCCTCATGGGTTCCAGGGAGGAATCCAATCTCTCTAGTTGCTACCAGAGAACGAACAATATAGATCTTTTCATATGGCGTATGCTCATCAAGAACATCCATCAAAGCATTATAGAATGTGATAAAAGTCTTACCTGTTCCTGCTGCACCATAAGCGACAATATTCTTGTCCTCATCGAATGAATCATACAATTTAGATTGGTTGTCAGTTAGAGGATCAATATCTAAAAGAAATTCAGAATTGATTGGTTTACGCCTCTTCATTTGTTTGGCGCTCATACCAACACCGATTGGTTGTAAGTCAGACTTTCTCTTTCTTGCCATACGTTTTGATCTTGATTGGGTTGACTGTTATTTAGAACATGATGCCACAAATACATCGCAGCACCAGAAGATGTTCCCCCATCGTGTGCAACAGGGTCAATATAAAAGTTTATGTGAGGGAATTCTGAGGCATACTCATAATTATTAACACAGTTTAAAAAATATCCACCAGACATCACTACATTTTTCGTTTCGACTTTTTCAAGAAGAGATCTAATAAGTCTAATGGTGTGCTCTCTGGTTTCATCCTGTGCTTTTTTAGCTAGGTTAGCAATAGTATCAAGATTAAACTCTTGTTTCCCAAAAGCATCTTGTGGATTCAACTTTGGATCATCATAACATCGCCTATAAGTATTTAATATAGTTCGATTATCTGTGACCCAAGTATCTGTACTTTCGTCATAGATAAACCAATCATCAGTACATGCTTTATCAGCATCACCATATGGAGAGGTTCCCATCACCTTACCAGCACTACTTATACCACTAACCATAATAAGACTATTAAAAATGCCTCCACAACTAGCAGTTGCAGACAAGACATACTTATCGTTTATTAGAACTGGTTTAGAACTAGTAGAGTCTCCATTAAAACAACCATCTACACCTGGGGTATAAACTTTCTTGATGAGTTCTGCACCGTCCTTCTTAGTGAACTTATACATCGACTCAGATTCTCTGAGGTCAATGTAATCATTAAAAAGATGACCCCCGCCATCTAGAACTAGTGCTGCAGCTTCATCAAAACCAGATGCATAAAATGCATTAGTGGCATGATAAAGATGATGCTCCCAATAATAATGAGCATCACCCCAAGTAATGCCATAGTTACCAAGATTAGTTTTCACATCCTGAATTATTTTTTCATCTGTGTAATCAAAATAATTATCAAGTTTATTGATCTTACCATATGAAGAGAATATTAGATGATCCAGGTTGCGAGTGTATCTAACAATATCCATGAGGGATCTCATCATATCGCCAGGTAACCACTCCTCCTCTTTGTTTTTGTTGTACCTGTCATCTTCCATATAATATATCAACTTACCATCCTCAACCAATGCGATTGATGGATGATGAGAAATATTAACTCCAAGAATAAACATAATTAAAGTTTCTTGACTGTAGATCCAGGTGCTTTTTGTGCTTTACCAAGAACCTCATTCCACTCTGGTTTTTGCTTAATCAGTCTGGACTGCCAATCACTAATCTCAACTCCCAGACCAGGAGAATTCTCAGGGGTAAAATAACGTTCCCAATCTGGGTTATCAATCTTCCACTGATCCCAATCGTGAATACTCATCTTCACATCTTTGGTTTCACCAGTTTCTTTGTGCTTTACGGGATATGTTGCCATTACTTCCACTCCAATGCTTCTGAGATGATCGGGAACTGTTCAATGAAGACGGTACGAATCTCTTCAGCAAGTTCCATGTGTTCTTTTTGTGTACCATTTGCAGTACGCAAATCCAAATAATGAGCCCACGAGCGAACATTTCCGCTCATGTAGAGTCTTGTTTGCGTGTTTTGTGGGAGCACAAAACGAGCACACTCCTTTGCCACACCCTTGTCAAGTAGTGCATTATAAACTTCAAGACTTTGCCTGAAGTGTTCTTCAATCATCGCCTCCATGTATGCTTTATCGCGTGGATTAATATCATCAATAGAGTTTTGACGATTCTTTGTATCCTGACGACGAAGATCTGGAATAGGAATTTCTAGTTGAAGTTCCTTACTATCAGCATAGCGTTGTGAAAACTGTTGATATGTGAACGAACGGTGACGAAGCACTTGAGTTGCTACTGCAAGCGAGGTATTTAGTTCAACAGTCATGAATGCATGCTCAAAGATGCTCCAGTGGCGATGCTTAATGCAATACTTTAGGAGTCCAGCAAAACTATCGTTCTCCTGGTTCTTTGGGTTTGAAACACGGGCACAATATGCAATTTGTTTCTCCGCATCAGGAGTAACAGAGATTAATTTAACGTTCATCTACCCTCTCGTAAAATAGGCTTCTACACTCTCGTATTCTAACACATAGAATAGACTTCTTTCAACTCCTTGATCTACAAGTTTCATAATTCTATGCTTACCATCAAGCATTCTATACTTTAGACCGTATGGATTAAATCTAGATTCAATCACTATTCCTGGATAACTTGTATCACAATCTCGATATCTTCTTCCTCCACAGCAGATACAATTACTACCAACCTGACTTGCAGGAAGATGTCTTCCCTTCCAAGCAATGTCATTTATGTTTAATTCTTGTAGCGTATCATCAGTAAGTAAATGGTGAATGTCCTCTAGGTATAGATTGTAATCATTTTGAATACTAATACTAGGGATTCTCCAATCACCATAATGTGGACTATAACTTAAATTATGTCTTCCTCTTAGCATCACTTTCCTTAATCGGGATAACCATCATCATCATTAAAAATCTCATCATAGTCAGAGATTGGTGCGTAGTATGACGCAGGATCATCAAAGTTCTCCCTCGTATCCATGTAGGCATCAGGATCAGAGTACACCTCTGCCTTTAATCCATCAACTAATAGTTCCAAGTTACGGACGATGGCTTTTAGTTTTTCTTTGTCCATAAGAACGTGTACACTGCCGATATTATAGCATGAAAAAAGAGGAGTCGGAACCCCTCTTTAATCTACTTGATCTTCCAGCTCATTATGCTTCTGGATTTTAATTGAACCCGTTTAGCGTAATGTACACCACGATAAGTTAAAAACGCAAAAGTTTCATCTGGATCGTGTTTATCTGGATCAAACACTGGAAGGTCATAAAACCATTTGACCTTCAGCATGTGTATCTCCTCAACCCATTTTTTTGAGGAGCAGCAATTCACCATACATCATAGCAATGAATGCTGCACAACCTAAGGACGTAAGTCCAACAACAGTTAGTGCTTGCATAACATCCTCACTTGACGTAGGTGCGACCACGATAGCAAAAAGTGCCATGTGGTTCGGACATCTCAACACAACGTGTGTCATACTCAACGCCACGATATGCGGCATGAGTGATCTGAGCATCATGAAGTGCAGCAGCTTTTTGAATCTGCTTTTTGATGATGTTTAAGGTGTTCATTTGTCGTTACCTGAATAGAATGGAAAGTTAACCTTCTCACCTTTCGGTGGATCCGTTTTCCGTTCCTTCAGTCGTTTGCGTCCCAATACCACTCACAATCTGGTGCTGATTCCTTTACGGTCTCAACCAACTCAATCTTCAATACATCATCGATGTATTCGTTTGCCTGAATCCTCAACATGATAGCATCGGTTTGCTGGCATGAGAGAGTTGTATACAGAAGTATCTCTGGTATCATGGGATGAACGCTCCGTTCCGCGACTTACTTGCGTCTTATGTCTTGAATACGCACTCATAGGGTGTATGACGTAAGAACTTTCTCTTCATGCTCTCACGAATACCTACGTTTTCAGGACGAGAGTAATACTCATCCTTATATAGGTTTGTAATCGCTTCTTGAGATTGTTCACAAGTCATCATCCAGTCGTAGGCACCACTGACAAGATAGTCACTGGTAACCTCCTGTGTACTGAACGCCATGAGCAACATTAAAACAGGCATAAGATGAACGTACTGTCATTATACACTGACATTACTATCTATGCAAGCAATTTGGTATAACACTATACCATTTTTATAAATGTTTACGCCCCTTCCCAATCAAAAAAGAATACCTGAGTCAATCTACCAGTTTCAATACTGTCACCAAATCCAGGAACGATACTCCTATGAAGTAAATCTCCTCGATAAAGAACTAATCGATTGTAAACATTACCAATCATGGTAATCAAATTCTCATTACTATCAAATATCCCTGTTCCCGAATCTATTGGAGCATTTGGAGTCAAATATAAAACACCTGCCCACTCACTTTTATCTTTATGAATCCAAGTCTTCTCGCCCTCTAAGCACAACTGAAACCTAAAGCAGTCCATGTTATTCCTAAACTGAATAGGACCATAGTTTTGAGTGCCCAAAATAAGATCAATCTTATCACCAACCATATTCTGATATTCTTTATCAGCAGCATCTGATCGATGTCCAGGAAAAGTTCCTGAAGTTTTAAAATCAATGCTTAAAGCAGACTCCCTAACCACATCTGGGTTATCCAAGAAGTCATCAACAATAATCGTATTGATCCTCACAGGAACATTCCGTTATCACTCATATATTTTAAAGTTTCTTTTAGATTGCCTCGATGATCTAATCCAATAGCAACCTGAGGATACTCAGCTTCGCTACCAAACTCAGCACGAAACTGCCTATCACTAAAGTCAGCACCAAGTAAAAATTGTCTTACATTTTGTCCGCATGCTTCAAGAACCATCACTGCTCGCTCAGATTCTTGACCACCGTTGCCATAAACTAATGCTTGCATCATTGTTCTTTAAGTTTGTGATCGTAAATAATTTCGATTTTCTTGTGTTCAGTTTTAAGATCTGCACAATCAAAATGCCTTACACTTTTAGCATTAAGTAGTTTCGCAATACTGTCTACCAGATTATTTGCGATTACTCTGTTAGTTTCTTTCTTCCAGTTTTCAGTCACGTTGCCTCCAATCGTCAGGTTTATCTCTCATGAACCAGTCTTTAATATCGTCAGCACTGTCGAACCCCGTTTTATGATTGGATGGATCGGGGTCTCCTAGTCCCATCCTATTCATAAAATCATCCATACTGCCCTCTTCAATGTCTTGAGCAGCTTGTCTTCGTGCCTGTTGTAACCAATCTCTAGCAGTGGTATGTGACTTGGCAAGTTTTTGTGCCCAGACCATATCCTCTAAAGGAACTTCTTCTTTATTAGCAATACATCTGCAGATCGACTCCAAACGAAGTCGGTAAGCGGTTGACAGCATAACGTGCTACCTTTTTAAATTTATTTATTGAGACCAGCAATAACAGCGTCCAACTTTTCTGCACGACCAAGATAATAATCTCTCTGCTCTTCTAGAGCACAGTTGATATCATCTACAATGATTTCAACATCAATGTCGTCATTAAAGTATGTTTGAATTGCTTCAGTCAAGTATCTTTTCCTATTCCACTCAGGGGAATAGGGTCTATAGTTTGACATAATAAAAAGTATTCATGGCGATAGTTTAGTAGAGTCCAGACAATTTGTCAACTAGTGTTCTTTGTATTTTTCTGGATTCTTCTTCACATCATGTATAAAATACCAAAAAGGGACCAAAAGAAAGGTCCCAAGAAGAGATCCAACCAGTGCTGGATCAAAGAACGTCAGGATTTGGCGTATCATGGTCGTCTCCATATTGATCTAAGAGATCTTTGACAACTGTCTCACTTCCATCAAGATTTTTAATCTCGTACAGAGGTGATTTCATATACTTTTTGATTTTTTTATATTGTTTGATTAGTTTTTCTACTTCTTCTTTTTGTACAAAAACCTTGGCTTTACCATCACCATTTCCAAAACCATTAGACATTTATTTTTTACCTTTTGGCGGATTATATAACTTTGGATTTGCTGTTCCTGAAGATTGTTCTATTGAGACAAATTTGGATGAATACTTATCCCAGTAATGGTCAAAGATATCAACTTGCTTTCCAGAAATAACTAAGTCAAAGCACTTCCTATCATCCTTCATATATGATACAAAAAATGCAGTACATGGCAATGACTTATCATCAACAGCTGCGGGATCACAGTCCTCATGAAGTAATTTAATCTTGCTCAACTACGACCTCCCCATTGAATATCAGGATATGCTTCAGAGATGACAGATCTAGTAATCTTATACTTAGATTGCAACTTCTTATCTTTTACCAAAACCATGATCTCAGCTTCTCTAGGGTGAAGACCTTCAAGCATCTGAATAAACATTGTCTCTCTACGGAGACTGGTTATGGATGGATTACCACCCTGGAGAAAGTTATAGAAGTTCTGCCATTCCTTACGGATAGAAGTCGCTCGCTTCCGAACGACCTCATCCATTTTAGAGAGACCGTCAACCTTATTCAACTTCTCAATAGAAGCAGATAAGGATTCATTCTGTGCGGTCTGCTCTTCTGCACGAGAGTAAGGAACATCACCCTCAGGAAGAGCAGACACTGCTGTGTCATCAAAATTCCAAATTAAAAGTGCTACCAGACCCTCTGTCCTATACTTTTGTAGCACTTCTGCCTTCTTTGCAACGGTTCTTTGTCCATGCACAAGATCCAGAATCTCATGCATGAAGGGATTAGGTTGCAGTTCAGGGATCGGTTTAGTCGTCCTCTTCTTCGTCGTACTCATAATTGTTTTCAAATCTCACTGCTAAAATTTCATCGGGAAGAACATTCCCATTTTCGTCAAACATCTCTGGATGTGTATATACGGGTGAAGACATAAGAACATGCTCCTTTGCCATCCAACCAACTACTCCGCCCACAATGAGCATCATTATGGAAAATAAAGCGGAGAACGTAAGTGTAATTGCTAACATCGGACTACTCCCGAGATCTAACTCTTTTTAATAATACCAACTTTAAATTCAAAGTGGAAAGATATCTCCCGTTTGAGGAGAGAGATAACCTTGCCGAACATTATGCCAAATGTTTTAGGTTTTGGTTCCTCCCTCCTGCTGCGGTGCCGCAACATTAACTCAAATCCTCTGTTTATATTGGAGGATTCGTCTGCTTTATTTAGTTGACTTTTTCCGTCTTCCTGGTTTTTTGTCATTACTGTATCTCCAGGCATCTTCAAGAATACCATAGAGATATTCTTTTATTTTTCTTGCTTGTGGTTTTGGAATGTGACCATATCCCTCTCTCAATTGCTTGTGAGTATCGTCTTGACCACCCTGAAGATATTCTTCAAGATCCAAAATCAACAAATTGATCTCTGCCGCTGTACTGCTTTCGATGAACTCGTCAGCATGTCGGCGTTTTGCATTAGATATTTTAAGATAGTCGTACAGTTTTAGTACAAACTTTCCCTGAAAGGCATAATCGATTGCTTTCTCAACATCATAGTAGAGCGAGGCAAACTCAATGTCTTCTTCCATTAGTGCAGACACCATTTCAAAATTATATATCAAAAAGTGGATTTAAACAACTGCTTGGTCTCATAGAACCAAACATAATCTAAAGTAGATTCCTCCAAAGTTTTAAGTGCTTCATCTGCTGTCTCAACAAGTGGTTGACCAGCAAGATTAAAACTGGTGTTTAATAAGATGCCATGGCCTGTCAAGTTTTTGAACTCCCTAAGGATATCATACATGTGACCAGATGCAACCGTTTGAACTCTACATGTTCCATCCACATGAGTTACACCAGGAATTATATCAGACTTCACAGGAAAAGAAACCGTCATGAATCTACTAGGACATGCATTGTCAAAATATAAGTGAGCATCCTCTTCCAAAACCATAGCGGCAAAGGGTCTATACCATTCTCTCATCTTTATCTTATTGACAATCTCTCTAGCATCAGGATTCAAAGCATTGAACAGTATGGATCTGTTTCCTAATGCCCTCTCACCCGCCTCTGCCTGCCCGTAGAAGACCGCTACGGACTTGTTTTGGCATAGTAGATCAACCACATACTTAGTATCTGCTGTGACACCTTTATAGGTGGATACATCCTGATCAACTCCATGATAAGAAGTAGTCTCAATTGGATACGCCGCGAAGTCTTTTGATACTGATCTGTACATATACATGGCAGCACCAACTGAGATTCCTCCATCATTACAAAGAGGTTCAAAAAAGAATTCAACGTCTGGAAATTCTTGCATCAAATCATAGTTGGTCACTATGTTCATAGCATACCCACCACTCAAGCAAACTTTTTTTATTCCAGTTGCCTCTACATGTTCTCTGACTAGATCAATAGTTGCGTCCTTGCATTGCTTTTGAACTTCATAGCAATAATCAGCATACTTCTGATAATTATCTCTCGTAATATCAAGATGATAGTTATCAATCTCTCCATGCAATACGGATAAAAACTGCGAATTATCTTCAAAGTATTTGTTTATACATGTCATCATATCAAAACCAAGCAAGTCCATCCAAGGAACAGGTTTTCCATATGAAGATAACCCCATTGCCTTACCACAATCCTGAAGGGTTTGTCCTATTGCTAACGCGGCAGTGTTGTATAGGTTACCAATATTTCCCCACCCAGAGGTAATGTCCCTAATCTGATATACACATCTACCAGAAGTTCTTTTTATATCTTTATCTTTAAACTCACCATCAGACCAGTATCCCTTATATAACTTTCTAAAAGTTTTTGGATAACTTACATGATAAACGGATTCACACTCTACTGTTTGCTGATACTTAGAACTCAAACGAGATCCTGCAGCATCAATAACAATAACTAAAGCCTCATTAAAACCACTATTATAAAATGCATTTGAAGCATGAAATAGATGATGCTCCCAAGGCGGATCAAAAAAACTTGCTTGAGGTGCAAAAGATTTTAGAATATTATTCAATTGATGTGCTTCTTTATCTTCCAATTGATTAACATTTAAAATGTAATCAACATTCTTCAGCAGATCATTTTCAATGATAGTTTTAATTATTGCATTGTGATTGGTATCATGCTTTACTCCAGTATATCTCTCTTCTTTTAAATACCTTTCAACCTTCCCATCAACAACAAAAGTTGCAGAAGAGTCATGACCACCACCAAATATGCTTAAAACTCTCATAATAAATATCTATTATTAAACTTATATAATGGAAGTTAGGAATAAGTTATTTGAATTATATCAGAACCTGACTCCAGTTGCTCTTCCTAATTGGTTGAATCCTATTATAGAGGACAAGAACTCTTGTATAAAATCTTACGTGTGGAGAACAGAGACTCTACGCCGAGTAAGACTTTGCGAACTTCATATCCGTGGTAAGTTTGTTGCAGAATCTCTTGTTATATATCCAGACTTTCAATATGATGCCCCAGTCTTTGGGACAGAGTATGTAAAATGTGGCAATGTAAAATATTTTGGTACGATTGACTTCCACCCACTAGAAGCAAGCAAAGAATATTCAGACAAATATATTCAAAAATATCTTGGAGATCAAGAAGATAGAGCAAAAGATAAATCAAAAATTTATGATTTAGATACTTACTTCTCTAAAAAACTCTGGATCAAGACTGATCGTCAAGATTTTTATGACGAGTACATTGATAAGTTAGATCTATATCTTAGAAGATATCAAGAATGCACAAAAAAATGTGAACAGAATCCTGCTCACATCTTTCAAAAAGGTTATGACCATCATTTATCATTCACAGATCCAGCATACGGAATCATAAAATCATATTATACAAAGCAGTTTGCTAGGAAGTATATTGATGGATTTTTATTTGATCTTGCTCAATGACCAGGAAGATATCGAGCTACCTTTAACCATTCAACAGTATCTCTAGCACCGCCGATAACTTCATCATCAATCTCAATCTTAGGGAAGGTAGAATCCATGCCGAATTTTTTGTAAAAATCCGCCTTGGTAAATTCTTTTCCTAAAGTAAGTTTAGTGTACTCTAAATTCAGTTCCTTTAGAAGTCTATCCACATACAAACAATAAGAGCAGTCTTCTTTAGAGAATACAATAATCTCTTCAGTTTGATCTACTTCGTAGGATGCATGGATACCATCGTCCTCAAATTTTTTAGGCATAGTTCTTAATATTAGATCGTGAAGATTACCCAACCCTGAGTAGCGTCGGAATATATTAACTCGAATGATGCACCTTCAGTAGAGACTATCATATCTGAAGCATCACCCATGATATTACTACCATTTCTACCAACTGTCAAGTTATTAGAATCAAATGACTTTCTGACATCAGCAATTCTGATTCTATCTCCTTGAGATGGACTTGGTGGCAGTGTAAGAGTCCATGTACCACCAGAAGTATCTGCCCAGACAGTTGTCCAAGGTTCAATTGTGGTGTTATTACTTAGACTTCTATATGTAGTATCTACACCCTGAATAGGAATCCATCTAGTGAGTGAAGAGTTCCATACTTCAAGGTTATTTGTAGTGGTGTTACCTCTAAGTTGAGGCGTTGTAACTGTACCAACACCAATCTGACCCTTGACAATCAGGTCACCATTCGCTGCTACATTACCACCTGCCAGTATAGCAGTGGTTGCAGCACCAATTACAACCTGAGTTTGAGTGGCTCCAGCACCCACACGACCAAGAGTTGCAATACCACTAGTACCATTACTGGTATCAATGTTATTAGCAATAACCGTATCCGCGCAATAAACATATCTCCACTTCTTAGAGTCTTGTCCAAGATCAAATGTATTGGTAGTACCAGGAGTAACGTTAGAGTTAACGTTAGCATCAAGAACAACTGCGTTCTCAGTACCAACACCAGTGTTAACTGTACCACCCTGGAAGGTTACAGTACCAACAAAGGTAGCAACACCAGCAACATTAGCATTACCCTGCACTGTCAGGTTATCAGAAACCTCAAGTCCAGCTAATTCAGTATTACCAATTACTTTAAGTGCATTAGATCCAGGACTTGTGATACCAATAGATACCGCACTCTTTACATATGCACTCTGAGATTGCATCGTGCCTGCAACACCGATGTCTCCAGAGAATGTAGTAAAGTTCTCATAATATCCAGTTAAAACAAAGTTAACTAAATTCTGATCAGAACTATCACTTCTTATATAAACAACATCTCCACCAGCAGCTCTAATGTCTGTTCTTGAGTGAGTTGTGTCCCTAGGAACAGTGTAGTTGTACTCAAGATAATCTGTTGCTGTTGTTCCAAGACCAACTCTTACTTTAGTATCAAAGGATCCTCTGTTACAAACAAACAGATTGCCTCTAAACTGTCTGTAATTTGTAGGAATCGTAAAGAGCAATGTGCTACTCTTCATGGACTCAGATACTCCCTGAGCAAGGAATCCACCTTCTTCTCTGTTTTCAGTCTCTGCAGCAAGCAGGGTGAAGGTTACATCTGTATGATTTGCGCGTACAACAACACTCTGTCCATCCCCAAAATATACAGAATCTGTCTCAAAATATTCCCCTCTGGGAATAACTCTATTAAATACAACGTATCCCTTCGTGGTGTCGAAGTCAGATTCTCCTCCAGTGGACAAACCAACACGAACCTTAATTTCTGAAGAGCTACGATTAGTAATATATACTTTTCCTTCTACCAACTGACCAGCGGGTGCGGTATAAAGAACCTCGTTCTTATTCAGTGCAGTTGGCTTGATAGTTGCTAGAGATCCAAAAGCCATCGGGATATATCCTGAAAGTTGTTGCAGTAATATTATTTATTTGATATAATATTGGACAAAACGATATGATAATTCTAACTGGTGCCAAAGGATTCATTGGCAAGTGCTTTGCAGAGAGACTTGACGATGAAGTAATTCTTGTGGACCAAGAGGATGCTTGGAGACTTTTTACCGACTTTGATAAGTGGGATAAAGTCAATCTAATCCTACATCAAGGTGCTATCTCCTCTACAACAGAGAAGGATCTGCAGAAGTTGTGGCACTATAACGTAGCATTCTCGTGTGCCCTGCTTAATAAAGCAATAGAATATCAGATTCCAATTAAGTATGCATCGTCTGCATCTGTGTATGGCAATCAAAGTATTCATCAAAAAGCAAAGACATATAATCCACTGAACCAGTATGCAATCTCAAAGTTGCAGGTGGATTACACAGTCTTAGATAATATTGATAAGTTCTCCCTTGTTCAAGGGTTTAGATACTTCAACGTCTATGGAGATGGAGAGGATCATAAAGGCAATCAAGCAAGTCCCGTAAGTAAATTTACAAAAGAGATTAGAGAGACTGGTGATCTCAATCTATTCAAGGGATCCAATAAGTTCCTCAGAGACTTTGTATGTGTTGATGATGTCGTGAATATTGTCATGAACAACACTGCAGGTAGTGGTATCTATGATATTGGTACTGGTTCGCCAGTATCATTCCAACATGTTGCAGAATTAGTTGCAAAAAAAGAGGGTGGTAAAATCAATACCATCCCATTCCCAGATCATTTAAAAGGTAAATATCAAACCTACACCTGTGCTGACATGAAGTGGGTTGGTAATTATAAATTTAAAACTGTTGAAGACTATCTTCAGATACAAAATTAACAAAGGCAGTCGCAATATACTTTGAACCAGATTCTGGCATATTCCCTCCATGAGGGTACATGTAATTACAAGGGAACATCAAGACCTTTCCTTTCTCTGGTTTTATCTTTTTATCAAAGGTGGGGAACTCAGTTTCTCCACCTTTTTTTACATCATTTAAATATAAAATTATTGCAAAGAGTCTAGTTACTGTGCCCCCAGCGTGTTGATCAACATGAGTTTTAAAAAAACCATCATGTTTATTATAAACTCTTATAGAATAATCTCTAAAACATATACACTCGTTAGGAGCTTCTTTGACTATGCTGAGATAATTATCATAACAAGTATTACAAATCTTTGACATCAACTGAGCAACAGGAGACTCAAAAGGAATTATAGATTGTGTTGCTACTTTATATTGAGTTTGTATCTCTTGATCATCACTATTATCACTCACCCTACCATCTTGCTGTAGATGTTCATTCTCTTCAAACCAATCTACCATAACATCACACCATTCATTTGGTATGAGATTAGGAAATTCTAATACTAAATCTTCAAATCGTTCAATCACCTTTTATAACTCTATAACTATCAGAATCAAAATGTTGAGTTGAGAACTCAAACAGTTCAGTCTCATTCAATGCAACCATCTGATGTCTCAACCCAACAGGGATATGAAACTTTTCACCTGGTTTGAGAACCGTCATATCCGCCTTTGATAGATCATCATCATATCCAAAATACAATGATATAAGACCACTCTGTAAGTAGAAAGTCTCATCTTTTAATTTATGGTAGTGCCAGGAACACCTCTTACCCTTCTCAAAGAACAAGAGTTTACCACAATACATGTCATTATTAACGATCCACTTCTCATGTCCCCAACCCTTAGGGACATATTTAATTGAAGAAGTCATTAGAATTTACCGCCTTATCATCTATGTAGTAATCTGCGGAGGGTTTACCCATGATAAGTTCATGATATTTACATCCCCACATTTTTAATTGGCACTTTGTCAAATCTTCCCAACGTTGACTAGCTTGCTTAACATCATCTTTATATGTCCCCATACCTCTCGCTGTGAAGTATTTAATATAATTACCCTCATCATAGAGTTTATTGATTACTTCAATATTCTCTCTCATTGGAGATGAAGTTTCATACTTGCACGTCTTACACACACTATTTTGCTTAGCAATTACCCCATCAATGTCCACAACATAGGTCTTCATAGTCCTAAAACATCCTCTTCCGTCAAAGTATAACATCCATAATTCTGAACGGCAATAGCAGATGCTCTATTTGCAATGGTTATTGCTGTTGCAATATCATTATGTGTTAGGTATGCATACGTCAGTGCTGCCAAAAAAGTATCTCCTGCACCCACAACATCAAATACGTTCACCTTCTCAGCAGGGTACACATTACCTTCATAAACTGTGCCCTTTCCACCGACAGTAACAATTAGATTTTTAGTATCTGGTTTTACTACTAAGTTATCAAATTCTCTTTGATTAATTTTAAAGAATACATTTGGATAACTAAACAACTCAGTCTTTTTAGTATCTATAAAGACTGGTCCAGGGAAGTTTTGACAAAATACTTCCAAGTCATTCTTTGTCACGTATCCTTTATCATAATCGGATATAACCACAGCATCATACTGCATATGAATAAATGCAGACTTAACTTCAGATACTCTTAGAGGATCAATCTCACCTTCTTCATCAATACGAATGAGTTGTTGGTTACTACCACGATCAACAACTCTACGTTTTACAATTGGTTTCTTATTGGTAATATGATTTACGAAGATACCAAAAGACTCCAGGTTTGCCTTAACGTTAGCAGACATACCTTTGTGAGTCTCAGTTCTATCATATTTGAGAACTGGTACAGGAGCTTCTGGACTAATACGTTCTACGTCACCATAGACATATTCATCATCGCAAGTCTCTCCTATCAATAATACGTTCAATTGTTTTTGTGGTTGCATAATCACCAAGTCTACTGAAGAATACTAATTTAGCAGCATGCATTGATCCAATGACCGACTTACCTTCCCAATCAGATCCAACAACCATTATATCTGGTTGGATAAAGTTAACTAATACTTCTAATTCTAAATCAGAATCAAAAAAATGTACTTTATCTACTGCCTTTAAATTTTCTAAGAAGAACTTTCTTTCCTCTTGATTATATATTGGTCTAGATGGTCCCTTCTTTTCTGTAACTCTCCTATCAGTGTCAATACCTACATGAACTCTATCGCCTAGAGTTCTAGCAAAATTTAGTAATTCTAAATGACCACGATGAAGGAGATCAAATGTACCATTTACAAAAACTTTACTCACGGTCGATAGTCCAAATAAACATTTCCAGATATTGTCGATCCCTCAGCACCATGAGAAACCATATGCATAAGGAACGATGGGAATATTATAATAGATCCTGCTTCAAGATTGGGTTTGTAATCCAGTAAAAAATCAGGAATTCCTCCTCCAAAAATTTGGTTCTGAATGTCCTTCATAGAAGGATTAAAAAACATTGTTTTTGAAGTTGATACTGTCTCATAAATGATAAAACTCCACTGAGAGTGTGGATGTATATGGGGATCTTGATAATCAGTTTCAGTATAAACATTCCTCCATATACCATCAATCCTAGCGTTCTCGTAGGAGCATGGTATTTGATTAATGTTCCTTGAGATAACCTCATTCAAGTGCTGCCAAGTTTCATCTGAGATTCTATGGTCTGTACCAAAACTAGTCTTGACCTCACTGTCCCATGTTGAACTATAAGTATCAGATTCAATATTAATCTTACTAAGATCTACAGTATCTTCAAAAATAGGAATTGCAAATAAATCTTTTCTCATGCTTTAGCAGGCAAAGGAATCTTCCTCATTGTCTTGTAAACTAATGTGGCTCTAAGTCCACGATACTTATCACCATCTGGTGGTGATCCTCTGTGAGGAATGTTACCTTTGAAAAGGCAAACTCTTCCTGGTTTTGGTAGAACTTCTACAGTGTCTCCATTTAACTCAATGATGGTTGGTCCACCCCATTCATCATCCCACTGTCGATTAACATAATAAATCCAACTAAGACCATTATCACAAGTACAATCTTGATGAATAACAGTATCGTGAATCCACTGCTGACCATTTACGAGGACTTCACCCAACTCCAACTCAAATGGAATTGTTCCAGTGACAGCATTATAAATCATACCAAAAGAAGGATCTTCTGAATTAGGAGACTTTGGTGGATAGATTGATTGTTTAAATGCTGGTGCTTCTGACCAATCAAGATCTGCACCAACATCTCTACCATCAGTTGCATAGTTACTAGTGTGCCCATACACCCATGCATATGCATTGTTACCCAAAATGAGTTCATGCATATGATGAGTGAACCACCAAGGAAATAGATTGTCGATCACATACACTTCATCTTCAGCAAGATCATACTGAGAGAAGTTTAATACTTCTGTTGAACAATCTATATGGATCATTAATTAGCAACCTCAATCAAAACAGCATATTCTGGAAGATAAAGATACTCAATAGAAGAGTTAGCAAGAGTGCGAAGAGCATCATCAAGAGTCTCTACAAGAGGTTCTCCACCTAGATTGAATGAAGTATTAAAGATGATAGGACAACCAGTTTTATTATAGAACTCATTAATCACACCATGGTAGTGCCTATTAACATCTTCTGTAACTGTCTGAATCCTACATGTACCATCAACATGAATGATTGCAGGAATCTTTTCCTCAATTCCCTCTTGACATTTTACAGCATACATCATGAATGGAGTATCATCCATTCCACGAAGATCAAACCACTCATGAACATGTTCTTGAAGAATTGATCCTGCAAATGGTCGGAAGTATTCGCGATGCTTCACGTTATTGACATGATCTTTTCCATTAGGATCACGAGGATCATAAAGAATAGAGCGATTACCAAGAGCACGGGGACCAGCTTCAGATCTTCCCTGATACATTGCAACAATATTCTTATCAGTAATAAGATTTACAACGTCTTCATAGTTCGCACCTGTTTTAATATCCGTTGCACCCCATCGTTGTGCAACTTCTTCGATAAGTTCTAAAGAGTAATCATACTCAGGACCATAGTAAAGATCCTTAATCCTATCTCTAATTTCCATGTCACTAGTTACAGAATGATAAATTAAAAGTGCTGCACCGATAGCGGTTCCAGCGTCATTACTAACTGGTTCCACAAACAAGTTGATACCTTCATCCTTAAGTTGTTCAAGATACCAGTAGTTTGCCACACAGTTAAGACCATACCCACCAGAGAGAACAACATTTTTGTTGCCACTCTTTTCAACTGCCTTACGAATCAAATCCAAAACCATCTGCTGAGATTCAATTTGAATGGCATATGCCATATCTCTACGATTCTCAAGTAGAGTCAGATCACCTGGATCAGGAATAGTCTTCAAGAATGGATATCTACCTTCATTAACAACCGCACCATTGGGATATGTTGGAACAATTACATCTCGATTAGAAGTCTTCCATTCAGCAGTTCCACCATGATCAGAATAAATCTCTGGGATTTTATCATTTGGTTTTCCATATGGGAACAATCCCATAGTTTTACCAGCTTCGATGGGTGCCCATCCACAATACTGAGTTACTGCTTCATATGCTTTTGTAATTCCAGCACTCTCATCAAGAATAAACTCATGAGTTCCTTCTTCATTCTCACCTTTACTATCAAATTCTTCAATTCTTGCCGATCCCCATGGACCTCTACCTGCCTGATGTTTGTAGATAGTTTTAAATTCTGCTGGATATTCACAAGTAAACATGGATTCTAATTCCCATGTCATCTCATTTTCATTACCAAGATTCAATGGAATAAAAGTACCTGCACCATCTACAACAAGAGACACTGCAGATTTAAATCCAGAGCGATAGAACGCACATGCAGCATGAAGCTTATGGTGAGTTCTACTCAGGTCAATAACTTGAGGATGTTTGTAGAGATCTGCTTTTCTATCAATCAGTCCCAACTTCCGAGCAAGACCAGTGTATAAGTCATCACCAGTAAAATCGATCCGACCACTCTCACCTAGTGGTTGAGTATGAGCAATGACAAGATAATCAAGTTTATCTGTGTACTCCAGAATTTTGACCATGGAGGCAAGGGGACCTCCATCATATTTGTGCCTAGACAATCTCTCTTCTTCAATAGAGAGAACCATCTCACCATCTTTTAATAAGCAAAGACCAGAGTTATGACCTCTGGCAATTGCTGCAATCCACTGTGCCATTCTTTCCTCACTTCAAATTGCTAAGGATGTCCTTAACTTGATCTTCTACTTTGTTTTGTTGTGTTGCAGTTTTTACTTCTTCCAAAAACCCTTTTGTTGGTTTTTTAATTTGTGGTTTAGTCGCAGTAGTAGGAACTTGATATGTAGGAGAAGTCAAAGAAGGAGCAGATTGTCCTTGACTCTTCACTGGAGCAGAGTAATTAGTATACGCTGTCGATTTACCCATCCTCTT
>CEUK01038020.1_pt1 | contig 85730 bp, 78 predicted proteins | sample 356451 | NCBI WGS metagenome assembly CEUK01 (sample SAMEA2622843, study PRJEB7988) | marine metagenome | isolation source: saline water (ENVO:00002010), including
CGGTCGCATCTCATCGATTGCTCGACCATCAAGTCGCTTTCCATCATCTCGTAGTAATTTTACGTCGCCATATCCACCCATCAGTGTTCACCTCGTTCGTTTTCAAGTGCTTCTACAGCACCTTGGAATGTTTTCTTATGTCCCTCTTGGTTAAGGGTTAGAATCAATTGTCGAGCAACGTGCATGGCTTCAGTGTCTCCGTGAATCCATACTCGTCCGTTGTCTCCAACGATGATTCTGCAATCGGTCGCATCTCGAATTCGACTCAATGTGCTATTGTTGTCACCACGTAGTGTATCGATCAGATTAACCGGGATTGAAACGACGGCTCCTTCATTGAGTCGTCGTAGTCCAACACCCTTCATGGTCAGGACCATGTTGTGTGTTTCATCGACTTCTTGGATGCGTGCAAGAGCAGCATCGCCGATGCCAAGGTGTTGTCGGGCAGCTCCGAATTCAACCTTCCAAGGCGCAAGGGACATTGGAAGAAGTGCTTGGAACGGTCCGTTCACATCGAAAAACCAGAGGTTGTTTCGAACTTCGGCAACAAAGCCGATGATGAGATCACCTGAACGTGGCATGTATGCACTGTTGATCGGTTGAACGGAAACCACGTTGTTCTGTTCGTTTAGCCAGCCAACTCGGGTGGCAATGAATTCGTTATTTTCGGCAATCATACCGGACCCTGCTCGCTTCCCAGATGATGGTCCAACGACCATTCCTGGGGTCACGAGGCGCAGCTCGGCGCCAACTTGACCTTTGGACATTCTTTTCTCTCCGGTCCGTCCACTCGACATCCCATGATAAAGGCCACCCTTTTCTCAGGAGGACAATTCTCTGACTTCAGCATCGTTGGAACGCTTCAAAACTTGGCCAATAATGTCGCCTTTCATTCCCGCAGGAATCTCGATTACACACGCCCAGTCACCGTTTTCAAGCCAACCTTCTTTCTTTTGATAGGTTCGCAATAGTTGACTCACCGACCCGTACGCACTGCCAGGAACTCTGAATGCGAGGCGAACCGATTCAAAACTGAGCGGAATCAGTGGTTTGAGTTTAGCAATCGCATCCTTGATTTGTTCTTCAAGTCGCTTGAATGGATCCACAGAATATTTTGATTCTTGAAGTGCCAGTTCGATACGGGTGCGTGGATGCGGAGACTTGCTCTTTGGATCGATGGCCTGACTGTGGATGTGGTGAATGATCTGTTGACGCATGTGTTCAACACGTGCTTTACGTTGTGCAGTGGTCAATTGGATGGAACCTTTGTCAAGAATGATGTTCAAGATGGTTTCAACATCAAGGGTTTCGAACGTGTTCATCAATGCTTCTTCCGTTGGCCGTTCACCAGCACGGGCATCATGGAAGATTTCGTCCATGGCCATAAAATCATCAAGTTGAATGGTTGATGAATCTTCTTTCCATTGCTCGACCAAATCTGGATCGACCAATGCCTCGTACCGCTTACCGCCTTTCTCAAGTCGGGCGAGAACAGCGTCATCGAGACTGACCATGTGGTCACCTCTCTGTCAAACGAACATCCTTGAATCTTCAATCCTCAAGAGGCTTGAGTCGATCAAGTTGCTTGTTTACTTCTCCTCTGTCGAGAATGCGGTATCCATTGCCATCGACGACAACAACTTCCACAGCATCTCTGTTCAACTCAGTGTCATTTGCTGAGCGCAGTGCTTCAAGTCCCATCTTCATGGCAGCGTTCAGGGTCATTCCGCTTTTCCAATTCTTCTCAAAGTATTCAATGACGGTGTTGCGGTTGCTACCGATTGCCCCTGCATGGTAGGATTGGTAGGCGCCTGAAGGGTCGGTCTCATAGAGATGAATGCCTTCATCATCCACGCCACCAATCAACAACGCAGTACCAAATGGACGGGAACCGCCGTATTGCGTAAATGATTGCTTGAAATCGCAGAGCTTCTTGACAAGAACGTCGACAGGTACAGTATCTGCATAGGTGATTCGGTTAATCTGAGATTCAACACGTGCTCGAGCGACAAGTTGACGGGCATCTGCGACAAGTCCAGAGGTTGCAACACCAATGTGCTCATCGATTTTGAACATCTTTTCAATGGATTCAGGAATGATAAGTCGTGATGCGATTCGCTTATCGCAAACAAGTACAACGCCTTCCTTGAACTTCAATCCAGCGGTGGTCGTACCACGCTTGACCGATTCTCGAGCGTACTCGACTTGGAACAATCGTCCGTCTGGGCTAAATGTTGTAATTCCGTGATCGTATCCTCTTCCACTTGGTTGCATTTATCTCACCATTTCCTTCTCGTCCACGACGCTTTATGAGGCTGATGCTCAGCCACTCTATCCTATCCACAAGAACGACCCATTTGAACACTTGGCTTGTTTTCCCTTAATCTCTTGAACTTGAAGTTCGTGGGATGGACATGCGAATCGCAGTCCTAAGTTCAGGAGGGAAGGACTCCTCTGCTGCATGGTGGTGGGCGATGTGTCGTGGTTGGGAGATTGTATCAATTGTCACAGTCGACATACAGGATGGTGATTCCCATATGTTTCAAGTTCCTTCAACACAATGGGTTGAGCAACAAGCAAAACTTGCTCAAGTCGAGTGGGTCAATGTTTCTGCATCCGGAACGGTTGAAGATGAAATCAATGCCCTAGAATTCGCGTTATCGAATCTTGAAATCGATGCCATTGTCAGTGGTGCATTACGTTCAGACTTCCAGAAGCAACGGTTAGAATGCATGTGTCAGCGATTGAACATTCACTCGTTCACACCACTCTGGCATCAAACACCCATCGAACATCTACGGGGAATGATCAATGCTGGATTTGAGATTATGTTGACCTCAGTTTCTTGTGAAGGTTTGAATCATGATTGGTTGGGCCATGTCTTAACATCAAGTTCGTTGGAAAATCTCCATGCATTATCTGTACAACATCGCTTCAACGTCGATGGAGAAGGAGGAGAATACGAGACATTTGTTTTAGGTGGACCGATCTGGTCAAGGTCACTGACCGTTAAAGGCGAAAAGCATCACACTGCAAGTCGAGGTGTGTTTGAAATTCATTCCGTGGTTTGAATCGCTGCACGTGCAAGGGCAACGGCTTCATCAACGATTTCTCCAGAAACACCAATGTGATTGCTTGGTTCAAACATCGCTTCAAGTTCTTCAGCACTAAATGCAGCAGAAATTGCAGGTGTGCGACTACAGACATCAATCAGTTCTTCCTTGTTTGCAACAGCTGTGAAGGAGGCTTCTCGAAGAATTTCATGTGCTTCATCTCTTGGTATACCTCGTTCGACCAGGTCGATCATGACCTTTTCTGCCATGACCAAACCACGTTGTGCTCGAATGTTTTCCATGCATCGCTCTGCATCAACCCACATATTGGTCAATACTTGGCGGGTTTTTGCTAAGACATCTTCACACAGGGCACTTCCGTGGGAGAGTGTAAACCGTTCACTGCTCGAATTTGCTAAGTCTCGTTCATGCCAGAGCAAAGCGTTCTCGTAGGTTGGAATGATAAACGAACGAACGATTCGAGCGAGTCCTGATGCATTCTCAGATTTGATTGGGTTCTTTTTGTGGGCCATTGTCGATGAACCGACTTGCTTCTTGACATCAAACCCTTCGCCCGCTTCTGAAAGTTCCGATCGTTGCAGATTGCGTACTTCCTGGAGGATCTTTTCACAGGATGTGGCAACATTGGCCAACCACGACACATATTCGACATATCGGTCACGACCGACGACTTGCGTTGTTGCTAATGGGACACCAAGTCCAAGATGTGTAAGAATAAGTCGTTGCAATTCTCGAGCATTCTCTCCCTGTGCAGCACCCGTTCCGACCGCTCCGAGGAATTTTCCAACAGCAATTCGTGGTGTTGCTTCATCGAGTCGAATCAGTTGACGGCGTAGTTCATCAAGCCAAACAGCGGCCTTGAGACCGAATGTTATGGGGACGGCAGCTTGTCCATGCGTTCTTCCCAACATGACCGTATCTCGTTCACGCTCAGCAACGTCTGCACAGACGTCGATGAGCATGCAGAGTTGTTCTCGGAGCATAACGATACTATCTCGTAGCTGCAAAGCGACTGCAGTATCGACGATGTCATTGGACGTTGCACCTAGGTGGATGCACCATCCTGCCTCACCTGCTGCTTCTGCCATGGCCTTGGTCAATGCCATGATATCATGACGTGTTTCTGCTTCAATTTCTGAAACACGCTCCTTACGAACGGATTCAGGATTTGCGATGGCTGCGACTGCATTGTAGTCCTCTTCAGAAACACGGCCAAGTTGCCAATGTGCCCAAATCAGTGCACGTTCAACTTCGAGTTGTCGTTCATGCCGTCCTGATTCAGACCAAATGTGTTTGAAATCTTGGCAGCCATATCGGTAATCAAGCGGGCAAAACGCCATGTCTTGTGGTCAAGTAGAGGCTTCATGAACCTTGCTCATTGGCAGTTGCCATCATTTCGTCACGGGATTCTTCATCCGTAGTCATAGCGTACCGTACCAAAATCATCGCAAAGGCTGTTGAGACAAGGAAGGCTACACCCACATAGATCGAGAGATTGTACCACATCATTGCAACACCAAGCAGCGAAACATAAGCGAACATCTGGCAAATGTTGGAAGCGATGGTGAGTTTCTTGACCATGTGGGGGCTTAACTTCCCGTTGTTTTCTAACATGAACGTATAGATCAGGAAGTATATGGCTTGGAAGGGAAGCGTTGCTGCGATAATCGTTAACGCGACTTCTCGAATTGGCGATGGATTTGCTTCTTGTTCAATGCCTTGAAACAACATGACGGCAGTATTTGTTCCAAGCAGAGCTGCCATGATCGTCCAACGTTTGTCTTGCGATGAGGTTCTGCTCTCAACATTGACAGAACCATCACTCATGGACGAGACTTCGCAAGTTGATGTTTGAATATATCGCCTTCTACAAGCCGAAGACTTGGAATTTCAGATGAAAAGGATTGGTTCCGTCAAAGCGACTCGAGCAGTTTGATTGCGGCACCGGTGATGGTTGCAACGATAAAGAGGAGAATCATCATGCCGATTGGACCGTATTGATTGGTATCGTTGATGGCGGTGGCAAAAAAGCCGTCTCGTGCAACGGCTTGGCCAAATCCATCCGCTTCTTCGTAGGGTGGAGGGTCTCTGCGTGGAATGCGCTCACCCTTTCGAACTTCTCCGCTCATGGCCATTGCTAGGGAGGAGAGGTCAAGAGCATTGTGCATGGACGGAATCAAATCATAGGACTCTGTCGGCTACGTATGGCTGAGCGGTGGTCAACTGATTTGACCGGTAAGCGTATCCATCTTTCAATTGAAGGCGGATGTGGTGGAACGACGCTTGGCCTGCACTGTGCCGTCAATACGATTCAATCGGGTGGACGTGTGCTGTGGGCTTCACCAGAGATGCCCAATGCGACTCGATTTTCTCAATTGTTCCAAGCACTGAACATCGTAGAGTCAAGTCGATTTCATGCAATGAACCTCATAGGAGCGATGGATCGTTGCGTCGATGCGATTGTTGAAGCCGAGAGAAGTTTACCACGAGTTGGATTGATTGTTCTCGATGATTGGTGTTCACCAACTGGACGTATCGAAAAAGAGCAAATGCAAGCAGTTCTGGATTTATCGAAGCGACTACAGTCAGAAACCACCTTGCTCCTGATATCAAAATCAGGTACTGACGTTACAGGTGCGAATGAGTCCTACCGTGTACGTTCAAAATCAGAATTTGAGAAAAGAGGCTTCGAAATTTGGGGATTGTATTCTGATGAAAAAAACCGAATCCATCTTGATCAACATGGTACGGTTGAACACGTAACCATCAATGAATCAGGCTTCTTCATCTGATTCTTCTTCGAGCAACTTGGCCATTTCTTCAAGAGCTTCTTCGTCTGGCTCATCAAAGCGTTGTGGATGTCGTGCGCCACCTTCTAACTCATCATCACCAGCTACCTTTGGTTGATGCTTTTCAAGCATGTTTTCACGATTTTTCTTTGCTTTCATAGCGACGAAAATCATCATGCCCAAGAATGCAAGGATAAGAATAATTGTTGTCACGGTCTTGGTAGTATCTTCTGCCATGACCTTACTTTCTTGCCGATGCTAAATATTGTTTTGGCGTGTTTCATCAACGCTGATTGGTTTTGCTAGGTGCCGACGAGACGATGGTGATGGCTGAATCCATACATGTTGGGGTAGATTTCGTTCACGTTCCTCCCAGTTATCTTCTGATTTATGTCCACATTTCTTGCATCGAATGCCTTGATTTGCTCCCATTGATGCCATTGATTTGTTGCATACTGGGCACAAAGGCCGATGTCGTTGAGGCTGGAGATGTTTGATACGCATAAATTCGATGTGAATTGATTGATCTGGTGCAATTAAGCCTAAGCATTCAATCACATCACCAGATTTGAGTTGTTGACAAAGAAGGGCAAGATTTCCTGATTCACGAAATGCAACAAACTGATGTGTCTCGGATTTGATGATGGTGTGTCCTCCTTTGATTGTCTCGATATGTTCAACGATGCATTCAATTGGTTCATCCAAATGGTCGTTCGTCGCTTGATTTGTTTCGAAAATCATCCAACCGGAAACTGGTTCGGTCATTTTTCCTTCGATGAGTGTTTGTGCAGCATGTCTTGCAATCTTCTCTTCCCAAGTACGGATGCCAAAAAGGACGGGAGAGTTTCCTCGGGGTGCAAGAAGTGATGATTGTAAACGATCGTCACGACAAAGGAATGTTCCTTCAAGTTGATCGATATCGAGTGTTGCTTTCTCATCCAACTGTCGTTGACCAGCCACATGAGGCATTCTCCAAGCAATGGCTTCGTATGTTTTTGACTCACAGGGCCAATGAATTGCAAGCGTTGCACCAATTCGCCCAATACCTCCCCATGATTTGTGTGCGGGGGGGAGTTCTTCCAATTGGATTTCTTCTCTTAACCCTCTTCTATAGAAATCAGCATCCGATACAGTTTCCCTAAACCATACCATACCTGGGTCGGATGGATACTGTTGTCGAGAACTATGTTCACTCGATTCGATCGCTCCTTGCAATGGTTGAATGACATCGCGCCAATATGAGTCAAGGAATGTCAACAGTGTATCCTCATCATCGGTCTTCAATTCAACAGCAACAGCTGCATTGCCTCTTGTTCTTTGTACTGCAAAGGGCCAAAGACGAACCAATCTTACCGTTCCAACATCAACATTTGAAGGAAGATGTTGAAGCAATCGATACAAGACTTCAGTTGTACATCCTCCTTGGAGGGAATCTGTATCGTCGAGACCAAGCCAACCGATGTTACCACCTCATCGGATCGTAGAAATCACCTGTATCGTTTTCATCGAGAACACGATCGATGACTTGGGGCAATCCCAATCGATCAGATACTTCGAAGGTTCTTGCTCCAACTGCCCAGCCAGCACCCATGTCGGATTTTCGATCTCCAATCATAGCATCCAATGGATTCCATGAATCAGGTTTTGTTCCGGCCCAGTCGATGCGGCCATTGACTCTGTTTTCATTTCGAAGGATGTTATTCCCTTTCACAAGCATGCCAGGCCAAGGTTTTCTGCAACCACATCGATCTCGATTTCGATGCGGGCAAGTCATGATTAAGTCGATGATGGCGTTCTCATCTTCAGCAAGGAGTTGACGTCGTAGTTCTTGATGGATTGAATGGAGTCGTTCAACCGTCCACAACTTACGCATGATTGGGGATTGATTTGTCACAACGCAAATGGCATAGCCTTTCGCTCGTAATTTTGCAATGGCAGAACCACTCCCAGGAATAATCTTCAGTTCCTCTGGATGATTGACGTATCCATTTCTGCCATAGTTCAAAACACCATCTCGGTCGATGAAGGCAATAGGGCCTGTTGCCCTCCCATTGCCATCGATGATGGGTCCATCCATAACCACTCGACATTGAACGAGTTGTTGGACTTAATGGGCAAACGTTTCTATGAGGTTGGGTTCTGGGAATGCTATGTTCCTTAGCCGAGATCTTGCCACAATTGGCGGTGCTCTCGGTATGCTCTTTCTTGCCATATCGTGGCATAAACGCAACAAGGAAGGCGTTTCTCGACTGGCTCAAATAGGCTGGATTCTTGTTGGGTTTTACTTCTTTAATGATTCATCGTATTATTTCGAAATCAATGATCTTGTTCTAACAGTTATGACAGCGTGTGCCTTGCCGATAGCGGTTGCATTGGTCGTTGCAGAAGGCCGTTCGTTGACAGAACGTGACCGTGCTGCTTTGGATTGGGCACGAGGTTGTGTTGCCTATGCAGGTGGCCCTTACCTGTTGATTGCACATGTCCCATACCTCTCTGTTCTCGCCATTTGGTTCGTTGCTTCACAGGTCGCTATGTTTCTGTCATTTACAGGAACAGTTGACATCAAACTTGGAGATACAATTGTGAACACCAAAGAAGGATCGTTTCTATGGAGTGAATGGGATGGAAACAAGTGGTTCATGACCGATCGATTCGCTGAACATCCGTTTCAAACGGAATTGATTCTCGCCGATGGAGGTTTAATCAACATCAATTTCGTTCTTGCTTGTACAGCACTTCAATCGATGATCGTCTTCATCGGTGCAATATCCGTCCTCGATGTTGATCGAAAGCGACGTATCCGTGCACTTCTCTTTACGATTCCAATAATTCACATTCTCAATCTGTTTCGAAACGCTGGACTCGTATGGATGCATCTTTCCTATGAAGGCTGGGAATTCCTTGGATTGAGCATGTTTGAATTCGGTCACTCCTATGCTTCACGCCTCGTTTCACTCTTTGCTATGTTTGTCATGGCTATTGCCATGTTCGAATTGTTACCTGAACTGCATCGCCACATTTTACGGCTTATGGAAGCCGCAGGTTTACGCAAGAAGAAGGTCAGAACTAACTCTTGATCCATGGGGCATCAGGCTGGTCACGATGCCACAAGCGTCCACTGTTCGCTGGGAACTCGATGTGTTCTCGACCGTTCGCATCCATCATCCCCATCAAACTGGTTGAAGGTGCATCAACAACAGGCTGTTCCATCAACGATGGCTGTTCCATCATCGATGGCTGTTCCATGTTCATTTGACCGAAGTCATAGATGGGTATGTCGGTTTCAATAGAAGCTGGTGGTGTTGCCATACCTGGTAATCCTAAGGAAGGTGCCTCTGGAGTTGGGGCTGGAGCGCCATATTGATTGTTCATCTGCATCATCTGTTCCGCGAAAGCATCGGTCTTGTTCCATTCCTCATCCATTAATTGCTGACGTGAGCCACCAGCGCCACGAACGAAGAGAACCAACAATCCAATCAGGACGATGAGCATGGCTCCACCAGCACCGTAGACGACATCGTTAGCAACACTTGGTGCAAAGTCAGCATTATCGCCAATGCCATCGCCATCGGCATCCTTTGATTCATCAGGATCGTCTGGGAACTGGTCGTCAATATCAGGCACGCCGTCACCATCACTATCGAATGGATTGAAGGTTGTTTCACATGTTTCAGCAGCATCTTCGAGTTCATCCATTGAAATGAAACCGTCTTCATCAGCATCAAGCATTTCCATATCATACTTATTCTTCAATGAGAGTGATTCAAAGAATTCGACCGATGTCATGTATGGGAGTTGGTATGCTAGTGTTTCAAGTTCAATATCACAGGAACAAACATTTGCGAGAATTTCTGTGTATTCGATCATGCCATCCTCGTTGACATCAACGTCAGAGAATGGGGTCTCATCAGGAGGGTTTGATCGGCGGAATTCATCAGCATTGAACAATCCATCACCATTCACATCGTATTCCTCTATGAGATCTTTAACCCAGTAATCGCAAGTATAGATGTCTTCAGGTTCAGGTTCAGGTTCAGGCTCAGGTTCACCCGGAATATCGTATTCATACCACTCAGCGACGATTGATACATCGGAGAAGTCTTCGACCGCATACATTGTAATCTCAAATCGACCCGGTGCAGCCGAGTAGACGTAAATATCCTGCTCTGTTCCTTGGCCATAGGAGGTGTAGGTTTCCTCGAAAATCATGTCCTCATCAAATTCATAGTAGTCGTCAAAGTAATCATCATACCCATAGTAATACCCATAGTAAACGTCACCTTCTGCAGTCAAATAGAGTGATCCTTCTCCATCATATGTATTGATGTACAATCCATCGGAGAACGATTCCAATTCGATGTAGAAGTACATCTCTTCGCCAGCAGGTGCTTCCAATCCATCGATTGGCTCATCGTTGAATAATTCAATCGGAGTACCATCGTATTCCCAAACATACAGTTCCTCATAAGATGCTGTAATCGAGACGCCACTGAATACACTTTCAGATTCAAGGAGGATGTACCACTTACCCGGCGTAGGATTGTTGAAACCAATTTTGTCCCCTGCACCTGATGCAGCGGAGTGGTAATCTGCTTCACTGGCTGTTGGTGTATTCTCGTAACGCATGAAGAGCGTTGCTTCCCCAAATCCGCCATCGAGGTCAACCTCAAGACGTTCTGTGCCTGATGCCACATCGATGAAGAAGTACTGGTCAAGACCATTGTATCCACTCATCGGACCATGTGCGATACCAGGTTGCAGTTCGATGGCAGTGGATGGATCTGCGTTGGCAGGTGCGTAGGTAAAGTCTGCAACGATGGTGAAATCTGTTGCTTTGTCATAGGTATATGCGGTAATGTAGTATGTGCCTGGTTCAACATCAAAGAAGTTGACGACCTCGTTATTGTCACCACCAGTCGAATAGATGATTTCATTCCCGTAGTAATACTCATCGTAGTAATATCCCTCATCGTAGTAGTATTCATCGTAGTAGTATGGTTCTGGGTAATAGTAGTAACTGTTCGGGTTCACAGGTCCTTGGCTTGAGAGAATGAGGTCAACGTCACCTCGACCTCCATAGGTCTCGATCTTGAGCTCTGTAAGATTGTCTGTGACATTCACGTAATAGTATTCTAACGCAGCCTCATAGTAACTGTATCGATCCGCTTTCAATGATTGTGAAGGAATCGGAACGCCGTTGTACAATTCGGTCATTTCATCGAGACTCGGTGGTGCTTCTACAGCTTCCCAAGATGCTTGGATATCGAATTCAAATATGTCTGCATTTGCGACAACAGCGAACCAAACAACATCTGCATCAGGCCAAGACCAAGTTTCATAGGTTGAGCCATAGTAAGATTCCGACAATTTTTGATCGTAATCCCATGGTGCAGGAATGTTGTCAAATCCTACATAGGTATCAAATGGAGTTGAATAGTCGTAGTAATCATGATCATCATAGTAATCATGATCTGCCCATCCCCACAAGCTGACGTCCAAGTAGAGCGTGTATTCATCAATATCTGCATAAAACAAGAGTGTGTCACCTTCGCTGATATCTTCAATGAAAATGTACTCATCATTTGTCAACTCCATTGCTTGAGCAACAACAGATCCATCCGGAAGTACCCAATCAGCACCATCGATGAAACCAACACGTTGCATTGTTCCATTGTTGAGGGCATCGTCAGTATCTCCACCTTCGCCTTCCCAGAAGGTCCAATGGCTTGCAGGTGTCCAATTGCCGTCCTCTTCAAACGCAATCGTGAGTTCATCAATGATTCCCTCAAAGTAGTAGCAATCGCATCCAGCTCCCATTCGAGCGATGTACAACTCATCGCATGCATCACCTGATGTATAGCAATCATTTGAACCAAAATCACCTGCAGGAATATTTGCGTCCTCTGCAGAGATGTTTCCTGCATTGGTTCCGTTGATGGTGAATTCGCCTCCAACGCCCTCAATGATGCTGACGCCGATTGTGTACCAGACGTCTTCTTCGATGCTAATATCGGAAACTGGATGTTTCGAGAGGCTGTAATCCGATGCATAGCCTATATAGCCCTCGGAAAGATACAATCCCCAGCCATAATCACCCTTCATGGTGACGAATCGAATGTCATCAAGATTGGATGCCTTGATGGTGGCTTCAATGCTAAGCGAACCATTTGGCGTGAGTCCTTCGTCATGTGCGATAACAATGTGGTCATGGTGTCCATCAAATCGAAGCGAGAAGTCAGCGCCTGCACCGACTTCAACCACGCCATAAACAGGGAAATACTCAGGATTGTTTTCGAGATCGTTCCATGTTTGTGGCATGATGTTGCCCATGTTGGTGGATGCGATATGAACGTAATCTGAATCCTCACTTCCCGTTGGTTGTTCAACACCCCAGTTTCGATACAAGAATGGTGTTCCATCATGCCATCGATAGATTCCTTCGTCTTGGACGTCGTTCAATCCGATCCAAAGGTGTCGACTTTGTTCGTCAAAACTTGCGAAGGTATCGAAGACCCAGGTATTCTCGACGGCATCATCGATTGTCGTCAGATATCCGTCGAGTGAGCGAGCCTTGAACGCTGCATCTTCCCAAGATGAAGCGGATAGAAGATGGTAAGTTTTGTTGTTGTCCGGGTTGACAGCAGTATGCAATACCTCGATTTCATCAAGAACACTTTGGTCTGCTTGGGCTGGTGCAACCAAGCAAGTAGAAGCGATCATCATCAAAATGAGTGCAGTTGCAATAACGGGGGAGCCTCTGGCCATGGTCAAGACATTGGTTCGACGTTCATAACTCCATTGCCTACGTATCTCTTTCGGAAGGCGATTCATAGTGAAAGGTTCTGTGGAATTTCTCTATCAAGAACATGGTACATTGATTTGACAATCATTGCATTTTTTTGCCACCAATCCTCAACTCTGTTGTGAGTGGCATTTGATGCTCCCATGCAAATTCTTTGACGACACGCCAGCCCTTTTCGCTTCCTTCATAATCCGTTACATCGATGGTTTTGTTCCGTGTGTTGGCCTTGAAAGCGGCAACCGGTTCGGCGTTCTTAAACACAAGATACGCGCTACCAAAACCGAATCGTTCCTTCAAAACATCACCGAAATAGGGTGCAATTGGATCGGTTGGCGGGAGAACAAAGTCTCGTATTGGATTGATCGATTTGGCAGTTTCGAGGAGCTCCTTTCGTCCCCAACAGACTTCGTGCAGATTCTCGATAAGGAATCCCTTCACCAAGGTACCATCCTCCTCGAATTCATTGAGAACTGCTTTCAATTCTTCAGGCTTGAACGGTGTGCCGGATAGTCGTAACAATTGTTTGATGGTGATAACAGGGTAATCACTCACTAAATTTCTCAGATATTCCTTGCGTAAGTGGACAGGGTCGACATCTGTTCTGGGATGAACGGCTCGGAATCCACCTCGGAAATCTTCGACAATATGGCCGGTTCGAATCAATGGTTGGACAAGTTTTCTGAATTCAGACTGTGTTAACGCATGCCGCTCCTTGAAGATGTTGGGATCTGTTTGCGTACTGAAGAATTCGATGATATCAACCAAGTCTTCCTCAGGAGGGATGCCCCGAATTGTCAACAACGTCTCAAAATATTCGTACGGAGCCCATACCTGATGTCCTCGCATATTGACACCTTTGTGCAATCGATTAGCACTAGCCATTGACTTGAGGTTGGTTCGAAACACTTCACATCGTCCTCTTAGTGCAAAATCATCACGGATTTCATTGATCGTTCGAAGAGCAAGCGTTTCATTTTCATGTCGCGTCTCTTGGTGAAGGTGGTGTTGATGGAATAGTGCGCGTTCGGCTATTTCTCGTGGTTGCGGGTCGACAACACCACCACGGATCATTCTCTCTCCAACTTGCTTGAAGCCAATTCGTTCCAAACCATCTCGCATCGGTTTGCTCAATTCTGAAATCGGTTCACTGTTCACATTGGTTAATACGGCAACGTCAACCAGTTGGTCCGCATGGTTTTCAAGAAGGATATGGAATGCATCACAGAATTCTTCGAAGTAAGCGGTCGGAACATGCATATCTTTGATTTCAAGATAATCGTTCACACGGAACATAAGGACCTTGCCGACAGGGTCGACTCCCTTGAACACAGGCAGATACCAACCACGATCGAGTGCGGATCGCACCTCCCAAATAAATCTTGAAACATAAGGATCCGATTGGGTCAAAATACGAATGGTTCGATCTTCGCGACGGGGGACTTGGAGCAATTCTACCTCATCAGGCGTGCAATAGAAGTGTTCTGTATCAGGAACCAGTGCGGTGACCTTGGAAATTTTTCCACTCGTCTCAAGATTATGGAGGGCCACGAGAAGATCTTCGTAATTTCGAGAAACATAAAATCGCAACGTGCTTGCTTTGACAGGCCCCATCCGCCGTACGATTTCTTCGAGTGCTTCCTCGAAATCCATCGGTTCGTAGACACCATACACTTTGTGGAAGAGGGACAATCGTCTTCTTCGTCCAATGACTTCCTCGAATTGTTTCACAAACAACATCTGTCGATCAAGATTGGAAATCGCATTTTTGACATCGCGTTCGAGTTGTCGATGTTCGTCACCTTTCGGGAAGTCCTGGACAAGTTCTTGTCGGGTGATGTTCTCATGTGGGGTCAGTTTTGACAGTACTTCTTCTTCCATTGCACCAATCCAAGGTTCGGGTTTAAGCCCAAGGAGCATCGGAATGTTGTTCTTCGTCGTGTAACCCATTCGATTGTGCAACAATCGGCCACTGACAACATCTGAATCCAATTGTAAATCCTTCCAGTCTTTAAATCGGAAATCCTCAATTCGGTAGAGCAGTTCCTGTTGTTTTTGAACAAAAACATGCTCGTTAAACACATCGAACACATCTGAATATTTCTTGAAGGATTTATCGAGTACAAGATTTTGAATCCATCGATATTCAACAATATCTTCTTCCCCACCTGTAATACGATGCTCATCGACTTTGAGAATCAGTTCAGCATCATCGGTTTGTGTAAAGAAACCAACAGAAATGACATTGCGTGTTTCCAATTCATGGACAATACGGTCAACGGACTTTTCAGAGAATGGTAAACGTTCGTGAAGCGTTTCGGTTGTTTTTGGTCCTTCGGAACCAAGCACTTCCAAGATTTTCACGCGCAATGCTTCGTGAGGGTCGCCGACAGGGATCGTCTCCCAGCTAGTCGGTGTTGTGCCATCAAATTCCGTTGCAATCTTGAACGAAAGACCTTTGATGTCATAATCACGTAAGTCGACGACACCTTCCGAACCACTTGACGCTAGACATGCCAACGTCCCATGAATTTCTGCCATGAATGGATTGAACCACTTGCCATCAATTTCAGGTACACCTGTTCCATCGATTTTTGTAATCTTTCCACTGCTGCACAAGGTTTCAACCCATGTGCGTATAACATCAAGTTCGATACCTTCGAGTTTGTCTCGATACAATGGATTGTTAAATTCACGGTCAAGTCCACCTCCATGTTGCATCAATTCATACAGAGATTCTGGTGAATCTGGAACAGGTGCTTTGTCGCTGTAATATTTGTCCAGTTGTTTTGCAGTCATTTCAGTTGCAAGACTTCTGGTACCCATGAGACGTCGAAGCACCTCTGGATCGATGTCTTTGACGAGGAATGCTCGAGTTTTCATCGACATTAAATCCTCAAATGCAGACATGTACAAACTCATACCAAGTCTGGATGGAATGGTTACTTTTGTATGGACAATTCGTGCATCACCTTCGATGCATGATTCCAAAAATTGATTCAAACCAAAGACGTCGATGTCGCCATACAAGACTTCATTCTTGGCTTCCCGCATCAAAAGAGAACCTTCCAGAGTACGATGCTTTGTGAGCAGAGCCTCAGCCTTTTGTTGGAACTGCTGTGGACTAATCTCTTCAGCACCGACACGCTTTGGGATGATCATCGAACGACCTGCAACTTCTCGAAATCTCTTTGCAAAAATTTGCGTGTTGATGATGTATCGTTCAATTACTTCGATATGATTGTTTGAACGGAATGCATCGTAAAGCTGTCCCGGATCAACTTCTTGCGCAGTGCGAATAAGCAATCCATTTTCGTCAAATGAAAGTTCAATCACACTCACACCCGATGATTCAGCAATACCTGCCATGAAATATCCTAATGCTGTGTTGAAGGCTCGGCCACGGCATGTCGTAATCAGATAGGCTGGATGGCCTGTTCCAATGATTTGTTCGATGAGAATTCGATTTGGTTCAGGCACTTGGAAGGTATCGATTGTGTGTTCTTCCAAGTGGCGTGCAATCGCATTCGATACGGCATTGGACAATCCATATGCTTCACGAAGGACAAGACGTGGGTCCTGTTCTCTGCGTAATGCAATCATGCAATGCCGAATGAGGGATAACAACGAGGATGATAATTCTCGGCTTCGTGAACGTGCTTCACCGGACCATGAGGGTACAGTTGGGCGATAGCCTGTGACGCTTGAGACATTAACACGGGTACCTTGAATGTTGGTGACTCGGTATGTTGAACCGCCCAAAAGAATCACATCACCGCCACGTAAGTTGGAGACAAACGATCCTGAAAGCTGTCCCAGAATTGATCCTTCAGCGTTGAACACGAGATAGGAATTGTCAGGCGCGATCGTTCCAATGTTTGTGTAGTAAATCATACGTGAATAGCCACGCTTTCCATAGGTGTTGTCCTCCCAATCGATCCAAACACGGCGCTCTTCTTCCAACATGTCGAGGACTTCAATGAAATCGTTGTACTCAAAATTACGATAATTCCATGCACTCGATACGATTTCAAAGGCTTCATCGATATCGATTTCATTGATGATGACGAGCCCAATCAAAAATTGAGCGACAACATCAAGACAGTTTTCAGGGAAGTCAAGTCGATCCATTTCACCAGATTGAATCGCCGCTTGCAAGGCTGCTAGTTCTATCAAATCATCGACACTAGATGGTAAAAATCGAGCACGTGGTATGCCCCCAACGTGGTGTCCTGCACGACCGATACGTTGCAAGGCTGTTGCAATGTCACCAGGTGAACCGAGTTGAATCACCATGTCGACAGTTCCAATGTCGATACCCATCTCCAAGGATGATGATGTGACAACAGCTCGCAGATGTCCTTTCTTGAGTTGTTGTTCAACATTCAAACGAATCTTTTTGTCCATTGAACCATGATGACCAGCAACGAGTTCACCAAGTCCAAATTCAGGCCGACGTAATCGTTGAACGAGTGTCTCAGTCATTTTTCGGGTGTTGGCAAAGACGAGCGTCGTTGTGTGTGCAGAAATCAAATCTGCGATGACACGAATGTTTTCATCAAGGATTTTGAGTACGGGTAAGTCGCTAAATTTCTGATGAGGTAGAAGAATATCAAGATCAAGTTCTCTCGAACCTGATACCTTGGCGATGTGCACCTTTTGTCCATCACCTCTTGATTCCCGATCATCACTTGCTACGAGATACTCTGCTACGGTCTCGAGCGGTTCCATTGTTGCTGATATTCCAATTCGTTGGACAGGTCGCTCGAGCAATGTGTCGAGGTATGCGAGGGTAAGTGCGAGATGTACACCCCGTTTTGTCGGCACAAGTGAGTGCAATTCATCAATAATCATGTATTCTACATCGCTGATGATAGGCTGGAATTTTGGCGAGGTGATAGCGATGGCTAAACTTTCAGGAGTTGTAATGAGAATGTGGGGTGGATTTCGAAGCATCTTCTGACGTTCTGATTGTGGTGTGTCACCAGTTCTCAAACCAACACGAATCTCTTGAGCACGATCGGGAAGAAAGCGCTCGGAAATTTCATTGAGTGGACCAATCAAGTTCTTTTGGATGTCGTTGGCTAATGCTTTGATTGGTGAGATATATACGCAGTGAATACGCTTCTCCAGCTTGCCATCCAGTGCTTTTCGCACCAGTTGATCGATGATGGTAAGGAACGCAGTTAACGTCTTACCAGAACCTGTTGGTGAACATAGAAGGAGATGGCCTCCATCCATAATCGTTGGAATAGCTAGCTTTTGAGGCCGTGTAAAATCAGGAAATTTATCCTTGAACCAGTTACGTACTGGAGGACATAATTTCTCCATCAGAACATCCGTTTCTGTTGGATGTTCTAGATATGTGATTTCTGGCATATTTTTTTCACCAATCTCGATGGTGTGGAGGCACGGTAAGACACATATCAGTGTTTCTATACCTGTCTAGGCCCAGCCGAGTCCTTTTCGACCCCATCGAGGGATGGATTCGGTATCAGGATCGACGCCTGAAACGAGCAAGGGTGAATGCAATGCAAGTGGAGGCATCTCAATCTCATGCAATGCCTTGGTTGGACATGAACCTATGCAAGATAGACATCCTACACACTGCGATGCGAGAACAACAACTGGACGTTTCTTGTGTTGACGACCTTCTGGATTCGACGTCAGTGGAAGAAGTGCTTCAAATGGGCAGTGTGGAATGCATAAATCACAGCCAGTGCAATCAGCCTGTGTGATAGCGACCATCGACTGCCCCATGCTTCTGCCTACATCCTCTGGTTTTTGAATCCAAGCCTTTCTTCGTGTGGTCAAGTTGAAATGCCATCTCCAACAGGACAGGTTGAGGGGATTTGTTGTCCAACGATGATGCACGCTTGGAACGCTTGCATGGAATGTTGCGACAGCGTGGCATCCTTCTTCCTGCCTTCGATTTGTACGGAGGCGCAAAAGGATTGTACGATTTTGGCCCTGTTGGTGGACGACTTCGTTCACGATTGAATCAAGTTTGGCTTGATCATTGGCTGGGCATGGGCGATGTTGTCGAAATATCTTGTCCGACTGTTACACCTTACGAGGTCCTTGAAGCCAGTGGACACGTCGGTGAGTTTTCAGATTTCATGACCGTTTGCAACAATTGCAATGAAGCCAGTCGTGCAGATACGCTCCTTGAATCACATCACCCGAACCCAGATGCATTAAGTAAGTCTGAATTGCAAGACTTCCTCTATCAAATCAATCCTCCATGTCCAAACTGCTCGAGTCAAAACTGGAGCGAGGTTGAAGCACAAAATTTGATGTTTTCAACGACCATCGGTGCAGGTACTTCTGGACGAGATGGATTCATGCGACCAGAAACCGCACAAGGTATGTTCACATCCTTCCCTGCCCTTTATCGCCATTTCAGGGAACGACTACCTTTTGGAGCAGTTCAAGTTGGAAAAGGGTATCGAAATGAAATTTCACCACGTCAAGGCATGATTCGCTTACGTGAATTCAACATGGCTGAATTGGAGTACTTTATCGATCCAGAAGAACCACTTGCACATGATTTCTCTACCTGGGCATCGATTGAATTCAATCTTATCGATGGTGAAGGAAACCAGCACTCTATGTCGCTTTCAAACGCTGTAGAAACGGGTCTTGTTCGACATGCAACGGTCGGCTACTTCATGGGCAAAACCTATGATTTCCTCATCAGCGTAGGCATTGATGCATCTCGGCTTCGCTTCCGTCAACATGCTGTTGATGAAATGGCTCATTATGCATCCGATTGTTGGGATGTGGAAATCGAAGGGTCGTATGGATGGGTTGAGTGCGTAGGTATTGCCCATCGAGGTTGTTACGACCTCGAAGCGCACGAAAAGGCAAGTGGCAAGACACTCCGTGCTCGACGTGAATACAGCGAACCTCGCATCGTTGAAATCGACGGTTGGACCATCGATGGTGGAACTGCAGGACCAGCATTCCGAGGAGACGCAGGCCAGGTGAAATCAATCGTTGAGACGTTTGATTCGGATGTTGAATTCCCTGTCGTTGTTAGCCTCGAAGATGGACGTCAACAAACCGTTGAAATTCAACATGTAAAGCGTGTTCAAAAGACGGTCAAAGAGACAGGCGAATGGTTCATTCCACATGTTGTTGAACCAGCGTTTGGTATCGACCGAATCTTATGGCATATTCTCGATCATGCATTCATTGAGACCGAAAAGTCAGGTGAACCGTATCGTATTTTGCAATTATCGAACATCATCTCGCCTATCGATGTTGCAATCTTGCCGCTGTTCGAAAAGGATGGAATGGATGCTATTGCTCGAGAATTGCATCAACGTTGTTGCGCAACATCAGGTTTGGTTTCGTTGTATGATGGGAGTGGCTCCATCGGTAAGCGATATGCACGAGCAGATGAAATTGGTATTCCAATTTGTGTGACCATCGATCATCAATCTGTTGAAGACCGAACCGTTACGCTTCGAAACCGTGATGATGGTGCACAAACGAGAGTTTCCATCGACGAACTCTCCTTCCTATGAGCGAAGAAACACCTTCATGAACCGTCGGGAATTTGTGAAATCATGAGCGGTGCTTCTGATTGGACTGAACGGCACCGTCCAACATCTGAACATCAACTCGAAGGAAATGATGTTCAACGTCGAAAAATACGGGAATGGCTCGATGGATGGGTCAATGGCCAGCCGAAGAAGAAAGGCATCCTCCTTGTCGGTCCTCCTGGTGTTGGAAAAACCACCGTTGCACGAGCCATAGCTCAGGATATGGGCTGGACGGTGATCGAACTCAATGCCAGCGATACGAGAAATGCTGTGGCTATACGTAAGGCTGCAACACAATCATCGACCCATCGTTCGCTCTTCCATGATCCTACAAAACCTCAACAGCGCACGTTGATTTTGTTGGATGAAGTCGATCACATTGGTGGTGGCTTACGCGCAGTTAGTGAAGATCGAATCCGTCGAGGTATTGAAGATGATGAAACACCATCGCTATCAGGTGACTCAGGCGGGAAGGCTGAACTGTTGAGACTTCTCGAGGTTACAAAGCAACCTGTTATCCTTGCTTGCAATGATATCATGGGTTTGTGGGGTCGCTCCTCATCGACTTGGAGGAACACGAAAGATCGTTTCAGTCGTCACTTGATCACCGTCACCTTCGAACGTGTTTCAGATGAAGCGCTTCGTCGTATCGCCCGTCGTGTCCTGCGAGAAGAAGAGATTGATTACACAAATGAAGCAATCGAGGCTCTGGTTCAAGGAAATCATGGTGACCTTCGTGCCCTCGTTCGAGATTTGCAAGTACTCGCTTCAGGAAACGTGACCAAACTAACAGTGGACTTGGTTCGAGAACACCTTGACGCTGGCGTACGCGATATGACCACGGAGGTCTTTCCTGGAATGGAATCGCTGTACCGTTCTCAAACTGCAAATGATGCAGTTTCCATCGGTCGTAGCATCGATAAGCAACCATCCGATTTGATGAATTGGGTTCATTGGAACAATGCCTCAATTTTTGCAGGTGATGCAATGCGAAGAGGAGCAACTGCTCTTACGTTTGCAGACCGCTCGGTCGAAAGCCGATACCGTGATTTAGCACATCATTCATCGTACTGGACGTTGCATCTTTCCGCTCTTTCCGCAAGCGTGACCAATCAAGAAACCTTACCAAACCGAATCTATCCAAGTTATCCAAATTATTTGCGACGAGCAGGTTCTTGGGCTCGACCAGCAATCATCAATCATATTGCTGATTTTTCGAAGACGAGTCGCTCAACAGTACGTCGAGAATTTATGCCACTCCTGAGTGCGTTGCATCAAGAAAATCCTGTATTTGGTGATCCAAATCGATTTGAAATCTCTTTGGCACTTGGATTAAGTGCAGAAGAACATGTAGCATTGTGCAACTTACCTATATCACGGAAGTCAACCAAAGAACTTGTTCAAGCATACAACAAGGCAGAAGAGTCATGGAAAGACCCAATCATCGATGCTGTACTCGAAACATTACCTGAGGAATCAATTCCTGAACCTGTTGAAGGACCCACTCCAGAGCCTCAGCGTGACTCAGCTCAACGGACCTTGTTCTGACTCTTCATGTGGTTCTCGTGAAATCATACGCTTCAGTCGTGCCAATGCGCCCCTCGGCGCTTGATCCTTGGACTCTGAGCGCCATGTGTGTGGGTGCAAGAGAATAACTGCTGTGAGCAATTCAAGACGTCCGAACCACATGAGAATTGAGGTGAGGATCAATGCCCCAGAATTCAGTCCTGCCCACGTTTCTGTAGGTCCATAATTACCAATTGTTGGTCCCGTATTTCCGAGGCTTGAAGCGACAAGTGCAAGAATTGATTCAAAGTCTTCACCTGGTGAAATAAATGCGAGAAGAATCGAGGATATCGCAAAAAGTCCAATCCATACGAAGAGCATTCCAACGATGAGTCCAAGTTGTTGATTACCAACGACTTCACCATTCATTCGAATCGTTTGGACTTTTCGCGGCTGAGCGATTCGTACCAATTCTCGCATCGCTACTTTGAATGCAAGATTGATTCGAAGAAGTTTCAATCCACCGCTCGTACTTCCTGCAGAAGCTCCGACGATCATCAAGACGAACAGGAACAAATGGGTCACAACGGGCCATTGCATGTAATCTGTTGACGTATATCCCGTTGATGTTCCAAGTGAGACGACATGGAACAGGGAATCGATGAACGCATCCGTTGAAGAATAATCACGCGTTGCGAGCAAAGCGATTGTGATGAATAAGAACGTTGTAAGGATGTAAACAATATAATTCTTGAATTCCTCATCTTGTGTTGCCTTCTTGAATTGACCTTCTCGAATGAACCACAGGAGTGTGAAGTTGATTCCACCAATAAACATGAACAAGATGATAATCAATTCAACTGTGTAGGAATCGAAATGTCCAATGCTCGCATCATAGGTTGAAAATCCACCTGTCGGCATTGTTGTTAATGCATGATTGATGGAATCAAACCAATTCATATCACCAATTGTCCAAAGCAAACCAAATTCAATCAATGTCAAAACAAGGTACAATCCCCACAATGCGAGAGCAGTTTCTTGCAACTTAGGCTTCAATCGAGACAGGGATGGTCCAGTCAATTCTGCACGTGCGAGGGCCATTCCTCCACCAATGACGCGAGAGAGAATCATCATACCGAGCATGATAATACCCATACCGCCAAACCATTGTGTTAGTGAACGCCAAAGGAGAAGGCCTCTTGGTTGAGAATTAATGCAATCCATCCCAGGCAGACAGTTTGGACTCATCGATGTTGAAATGACGGTTGCACCAGTTGTTGAGAATCCTGACATCGATTCAAACCATGCGTTGACCGCACCTCGTGCAATATCGAGAAAATCGGATCCTTCCGTAAATGGACCGTGAAACATACCTCCTAGCCAATAGGGGAGCGCTCCAATGAAAACCGCGAGTGGCCAAACCAACGCAACGGCTGCGAAGGCTTCACGATCACGTAGACGCATGTGTGTGTTTCGTTTTGTACCAAAACGAAGCATCATCGCACCAATGAAAAGAGAAAGGCCAGCAGGAATGGAAAAGGCACGCAGTGCAAGTTCCCAATCATCGAGATAACCTGTAATGACTACACAGAACAACAATGGCAGCGTTAACGCTACGAGCGTCCAGCCAAGAATGAGATTGAGTACGTCAAATCGCATGCTTACACCTTGAATCGCTTCTCAAGATCAGCAACCCTATCAGGTCGGCAGAAGAGAATGAGTCGATCACCCTCAACAATGGTCTTTTCTCGTGCAGGACGAAGTGTTTCCCAGAAACCTGACGTATTTCTTCGCTGGATAAAGGCAATTCGTGACCATTCCGGTAGACCTGAATTTCCAATCTTTTTTCCAGCGTATTTGGAATCTTTTGAGACAGTTTGACTGATTCCAACTACATCAGGGATGTTTGAGAGAATTGCATACGCACCAGAGGCCTTTGTGTGGATATGTGCGAGAATATTGTCGACAGCGACTCTCTTGATGTCAACTGCGAAGGTAATACCCATGCGCTGTGTGACGGTTACTAAATCTGAATCTTTCAAGATAAGTCCAGTTCGTGTTACACCCATATCATTTGCCAAAAGTGCGGCAGCAATGGAGATGTGATCGTCCTCAAGTGCGGCAATGGCGATGTGATGTTCTTTGATTCCGATTTCTGTGAGAATGTTTCGGTCGAGGAAATCACCGTGGATAACATCTAGATTTGCATGTGCACCAATATCAGATCCCGACAAATCATTGGCGGTGCTGAGATTACGCTCAATAATTGTAACATATGCTCCATTGCGAAGCCAATTTTCAGCGATACGTCGACCTACATCTGTTGCTCCAATAATCGCCACTCTTGGTTGTGCAGGGAAATCGATGGACTCATGGCCGAATGCGGTCAGAATACGACTAAACGAGCCTAAACCACTTGTAGCTACAGCAATACGATCTTTCGGCATCAACGTGAAATCTTTGTTTGGAACAGTACTTGGTTCTCCATCACGTTTGACACCAACAATGAGAGGGAGGCCACCTTCGATACCGAGACTTGCCTCAGCCAGCGTTTGATAGATGACTTCTTCAGCATCTTTTGTAACATTCAGTTCAATAATGTAGGCTTCATGACCAAATGGAATAACCTCTTCAATGGCTGATGAACGAAGACCTGTTGCAAGTCGCTGGATCGCTCCATCAACAGGATCGATCGCATAGTCGACAGCTGCCCATCGTGAAAGGTGTCCTTGATTGTGTTCGTCGACATAATTACGTTCTCGGAATCGACCAATCGAAAGGAGATTGTGTTGAACGGATGATCCGTTCTTGCTCTTGAATTCATCTTCTGCTAAAGCACAAGCAATGAGATTCCGATCATCCGAATCTGTGACCGCTACGAAGACGGATGCATCACCAATACCCGCTTCTTGGAGTGAACGACGTGATGTAATGTCACCATGAATCACCAATGCATCAAGCGATTGTGCATTCTTGACAGCTCTTGAATCATGATCGATGAGTACAACATCCATCATTTCAGCACGCATTGCTCGGGCTAATTCCGAGCCAACTCGGCCAGCACCGCCAATAATTACTCGCATTTTTCATCACCTCAACTGTAGACAGGGAATTTTCCACCGCCATAACTCACTGGACCTTCCAAAGCAAAAATTCGATCACGTTCAATTCGACAATCGAGTTTTTCGACACAATCTCCATCGTTATCTGAGTAGAGGAGCGGTCGATAGTAAGCGTTGATGTACGTACCATCACGATTCGGATCAGGTTGCTCAATCCAATCGATAAGAGCGGAGGCGGTATGCAGTAACCACTTGTTGTTTGTTACATCGATTGAGGCTTCCACATAACAACTATTCAATTCGATGTTGTTCTCATTGCACCATTCTGTTGACATTGGCAATTGGATGTAGCCCCAAGCGTGCGCTTCCCACTTTGTATAGGATTGACTTGAAAGAATACCAAATACATACCATCCAGGAATGCCTTTCGCTCTCAACAAACTCAAGAAGGCATTGGTTTGCTCATCACAATCACCTTGTCCTGCTGCAAGACATGCTGGTCCGCTGAGTGCGGCTGAGCCTGAACCTTCCTCGGTGTAATACTCGATGTTCTCTCGAACGTAATCAAAGGCTTCGCGTGCGAATGAAAATGCATTTTGATTGTCTTCGGGAAGATTGGAATCAATTGCAGAAACTGCAGCGATGACGTTCGCAGCAGTCGCATCAATGGCATAGTCTGGTCTGTTTTTGTTGTACCATCGAATCGCAGAAAAATCATCTTCACGTTCACCGCCACCCCGATTTGCTAAATCATCGAATGTTCCGCTGTTTTCCTCAAGAATTCCTGTTGTAAATCCTGGGATACGTGGGTCGACATCGTCAGAATCGGACCACCAAGTGAAGGATTTTGAGCTAACGGTAACCAAATACTCGAAAGTCGTTCGTTGGTTTGGACCTAGATTGACCTTGACTTTGACACAAGGACCGCCTGTACAGAAGTCATTCCCTGTTCCCGATGTACCAGGCCACCAAACTTCATGGCCATTTGGCGTTATGATAGCCTCTTCCTTTGATTTAATGGCTGCATTCTCAAGTGGTATATTGATCGACTGTCCATCGATTCGTAACTCAATCGCAGTGACGTCTTGGATTTTTTGATTCGGTTGATCGGGCGTTCCGTCCGTGTATGTATACATCGCATTGCTGTTTTCAAGAGCGTAAATGTCTGGTGATATAGGGAGGGTTTCAATGAAATATTCATTGAAATCATTATCGCTATTCTCCAACGAAACGATTCTGTTCAATGTATAATCTGCTTCAATATCGTAAACCAAATAACCAGATGTTGGATTCATGATGAATTCTTGAACTTCTGAAATCTTCCCCATCGTCATTTCTCTCGCTTGTGGTGAGAGCATAATAAATGCAACAAGTCCAAGCATAATCAGACTCCGAAATCTGTTCTTTCGACCTTTGAGGATGTTCTTGTTTCGACCGCGATCTGTTTGAACAACCCCTCTACGGTGTGGGGTGGATGTCATTCTGTACGCATTGACATTGTTATGCCGATCTTTTTGCAAGTGAATACGCTGTTCCATAATGGAACTATTGGCAAGAACACGACCACAGGAGTAGCAGATGGTATCCCCATCCAACGTCGTCGCACCGCAATACGGGCATGAACCCATACCCTGTTGGTTGAGCAGTCATGGTTTAATGGTTGTGTGAGATGACCGACCAAACCATTGATAGGTGAGGTCAAATGGCGCGACCTTATTCCTCTGCTGTTTCAATGCTTTTTGGCGTCTGAATAAGCCTTGCAGCAGCTTGTTTTTCCCGCTTTTTGTCGGCTTGCATTCGACGCCATCGTCTTTGACCTTCCTTCGGAACAGAATTCCACACCCATTTTTCAGCTGAATCTTGCACCAAAAGGATTGGTGGAATGATGAAAATCCAAGCGAGAAGGTTGAGCCATGCGAAATAAAACATGGTGATTGAGGCAGCTCTCCAAAATGTAGCGCGGAAAATTGCGCCCCAACGCTTTCCACGAAGCATAAGAACGCCATGGTATGATGTAATGAGCGCCTCTGCACGAGGGGCAAAGAAAGCGATGAGAACGATGGTCAGAACCTCTGTGACTCCGTTAACTCCGGCCATGACCTTGTACATGATCAATACAATCGAGAACATACCACCAACTGCGAGTCCTAATCCCCATCCACTTGTGGCGTGCGATCCTCCTTTTCGTATTCGTTTTCTTCGAAGGAGGAAGTGCATTGCGATTGTTGCAATCAGTGTAATGAGAATCAGATTGATGAGGTTTAACTCTCCAGCACGTTCTCCAGAAGCACCTGTTTCCAAGTATGGGATGAATAACCAGTTGTGTGCTGTGGATGCATATGCTCCACCGAGGAGGATTCCCCAAAAGACTTGGTTCCATGCAGTTGGAAGGTCGTAAAAACCAGAATACTTGGTCATGACGCCTCGCCATCCAAGCGTCATTCCAACAAGACCGCAGATGGCGGCTATTTGGAATGTGATGAATTCATTGACCACGTTGCATCCTGATGCCTCGCCTACATAAGATGGATAGCAACAAATGCAGGCAATGAGTTCAAACACCTCCTTGATGTGAGAATGCCATGGCGCGATTGTTGTTGTTTGGTGGTAAAGGAGGCGTTGGTAAGACCACCACATCGGCATCAACAGCCGTTTGGTTGGCTGATTCAGGTCTCAAAGTTTTACTCGTTTCGAGTGATCCTGCGCACTCAACATCTGACTCATTGGGCGTTGAGCTCTCCTCTGAGCCTACACCTGTCGAAGGTGTACCTGGTTTGTTTGGTCTTGAACTCAATCCAGAAGCGAAATTATCGACCTTTATGCCCAAATTGGGCGAAAGTCTCTCTGGCATGTCATCTTCTCCATTTGCCGCTCTTGGTGGGCTCGGTGGCATGTTTGATCAATCGGCAAAAGATGAGATTGCTTCCATCAAAGAGGAAGTCGATTCGAGTGAACTTGTTTTGCCTGGTCTCGATGAAGCCATTGCTTTCGATGAACTGCTCAAGCACGTTGAGAATCCTGCATGGGATGTTATCGTTTTCGATACTGCACCAACTGGACACACGCTACGTTTCTTATCACTACCTGAACTGATTGAAGCTTGGTCTGGTCGTCTGCTTAGAATGATGCGTGTATCTGGTGGCCTGCGTTCAATGCTCTTTGGTCGGAAGCAAAGTGAAGCCATGAGGGAGGAGCTTGAGCGTTTCCGTCGACGTGTACTTCATGTTCGTCGTGTCTTGAGCGATTCATCGACGACATCGTTCACCTTGGTCACAATTCCTGAGCGGATGGGTGTGAATGAAACCGTTCGAGCAAATGCATCGTTGAATGAGTATGAATTGCCTGTTACTGGATGTTTGGTCAATCGAGTGACGCCAGAACTTGATCATCCCTTTTTGCAGAGAAGGAGATCCGAAGAGCAAGGTCACATTGCTGAATTGGAAACAACGCTCGACATTCCTGTTTCAACGATGGAGTTGTTTGATACTGAAGTTCAAGGTTTGGATCGCTTACGAACGTATGGTGAACTCCTCTATGGAACGCCTGCGCAGTTATCCGATGAATTAGGGCCATATGCTGTTGGCGACCGGCTCAAGCATTCCATTCATCGTGGAACCTATGTGGAGCAAGGTGAAGGAACAGAGATTATCCACCTCCATTTTCCTGGTCTTGAACGTGATGATTTGTCGTTACGTAGCGAAGAAGGTGTTCTGTTCGTTGGTGTGAATGGTCGAGAACATCCAATTCCTACGACATCTCCAGCAAAATCAACACAAGTCAAGGCGAAACTCGAAGACGATGTTCTAAGACTTGAAGTTCCAGTTGATGATTGAACGTCCGTTGGATTCAAAGGAGAAGGCTTGGTGGACTTAGCATGGCGCTTGAAGGCCTTTCACGTGGAATTTTCCGCTCGCTTGGTCTTCTTCGTAGCAAACGTCGACTCAATGAGGAAGAACTCAAAGAGATGACGAAGAGCCTTCGACGAGCACTGCAAGAGGCTGATTTTAACGTTCGACAAACAAAGGAAATTGTTGATCGACTTGAAGAGCGAATGCGTGAGGAAGAACCTCGTCCAGGTATCGATTTGCAAACGCATGCAATGAACATTCTCTATTTGGAACTTGTTCGAATTCTCGGTACTTCAAATGAATTCCAACCTCGTGGTGCAACGCTTCTCTTGGTTGGACTGTATGGGCAAGGAAAAACCACCACAACTGCCAAACTTGCTGAATGGTATCGAAAGAAGCATGGTTTGCGCGTGGCTGTTATTGAAGCAGACGTGCATCGTCCCGGTGCTTATGCGCAGCTGTCGCAACTCTTGGAAGATTCAAGTGTGATCGTATACGGTGAACCTGACGAAAAAGATGCAGCAACCATTGTTCGTAATGGTTTAGCAGCATGTGCTGCAGCTGACCTCGTCATTGTTGATACAGCAGGTCGCCATCAACTCGATGATGAACTTGTGGAAGAATTGGAGCGAATTGCATCGATCACTCGTGCAACAGAACGTTGGTTGGTTATCGATGCACAAGTCGGTCAAGCGGCAGGTCCAGTTGCAGCATCCTTCCACGATTTAGCCGGCGTCACGGGTATTGTTGTCACCAAACTGGATGGTACTGCCCGTGGTGGTGGAGCACTTTCAGCAGTAGCAGCAACTGGTGCGCCATTGGTCCACATTGGTGTAGGGGAAAAAATCTCAGACCTTGAAAAATTCGAAGCAGACCGATTTATCTCACGATTACTCGGAATGGGTGACATACGTGGTCTTATCGATCTCGCACCCGAAGATTTGGATGAAGAGGAAGCGATGCGACTTACGCAACGTCTCATGTCAGGTCGGTTTACACTGAATGACATGTACAAACAAATGGAAATGATGGCGAAAGTCGGAACAATTGACAAACTCATGTCCTTCTTACCAGGCAGTATGTTTGGTGGTCTCGGTGGTATGTCGAAATCACAAAAAGAAGCCATGCAAGGCAATCTTGATCGTTATCGTACCATTATGGATTCGATGACTGCATGGGAAAAGAATGAACCTGCTAAAATCAAAGCAGAACGCATACAACGAATCGCACGTGGTTCTGGTGTCAAAGAAAAAGACGTTCGAGAACTTATTGCTCAATGGAAACGCTCCCGAAAAATGATGAAGGGGATGGGTGGAAACCGTAAACTCAACAAACAAATGCGCAAGATGATGAAAGATGGAGACATGGATATGGATCCATCTGCCTTTGGCATGTGAATGTGATCTTATGCGACTCTATCACAACCCACGCTGTTCGAAATCGAGGCAAGCAGTTGCTTTGTTGACTGAAGCCGGATACGAGTTTGAGATTAGGCTTTATCTTAAGGATGGAATCGTACAAGATGATCTTGAGATTCTTGCTTCAGTTGAGAATATTATACGCTCGAAGGATGTAGTCGGAGATGTTGATCCATCAATGCTTGATTCAAATGAAATACAGACGTTGCTGTCAAACCAACCCAAAGCACTTGAGCGACCTGTCTTGATTCACAATGGTGAAGGCATTCTCGGTCGTCCACCAGAATTGATTCTCAACCATTTAGAACATCAATAAGTTTTGGCGAGAAGGACACGACGCTTGGTCGGTTTTCCACTCATATGACATGGTCGTTCTTCCGTAAAGTCATCCGTTGAATCGCCTAGGAATGTCAACCCTGTCGTCCGCTCTATAACTTCTGCATGAGCATCACTTCCATCGAATGGCAATTCGTAGATATGGCCCTCCATGATTTCCCCATGCATGGACCATACACCATCATTTTCTGAAAATTCTGGTAAAGGCTGGATGACGTTTTCCATGTGTTGGGTTGAACGTGCTCTTAATTCGTCTGCAATTTCATTCAAAACATCTCGAACGGATTCAACAATGCTCTCCATCGGAAGGGGTTGTTTTCCACCTGTTCGCTTTGCAGCGAAAGCTGTACCTTGTTCAACATCACGAGGCCCAATATCCAGGCGCAATGGAACCCCCTTGATTTCCCAATCGTAGTATTTCTGACCAGGGTGAAGGTCACGATCGTCGACATGTACTCTCAAACCTGCATTTCGCAAGGTATCGGCAACATCATGGGAAATTGATACGGTATCAACTTCTGAATTCTTTCGAATCATTGGACAGATGACGACTTGCCATGGAGCGATTGCGGGTGGCATTATCAATCCAGCATCATCGCCATGCATGCCAACGAGCGCTCCAAGCAATCGTTCAGACATTCCATATGTGGTTTGGTGAACATGTTGTTGCTTTGCTTCAAGATTCTCATAGGTGATATCAAACGCCTTTGCCCATTGATCAAGATAATGATGGCAACTCGCGACTTGGAGTGTACGACCATTTGGCATAACTGCATCAATGCCGATTGTATAGTGAGCCCCTGGAAACGTATCCCAAACTGGTCGCTTCGCTTTGATGATTGGCAGACATAATTTGTCCATTAATCGATCAACGATCTCTAAATCTTGCTCAATTTGACGTGTCGCATCGGCTTCATCAGCATGTGCAGTGTGTGCTTCAAAGAAATGAATCTCACGAACTCGAATAAACGAACGAGTTTGCTTGGTTTCGTAACGAAACGTATTGACCATCTGGTAGACTTTGAGTGGTAAATCTTTGTGACTTCGAATCCACAATGGGAACATTGTATACATGGCCGTTTCACTTGTTGGCCGCAAGAACATCGGAATATCGAGGTCATTTTCACCTGCATGTTTTACCCAATAGACTTCTTTTTTGAAACCAGCCTCTTCGTCTTCATCACGTAATTCATCTGGATCAACACCTTCTTCTCGAGCACGCTTCAAACGTGCAACGAGGGCATTTTCTTTCTCGAGTAGGTCTTCAGGAATAAGGAGCGGAAAATTCACCTCTTCATGACCCGTACGCTCCATTTCTGCATGAGTTAACGCATCGATTTGACGCATTGCTTTCCAACCATAGGGGCGCCAAACATCCATACCTTTGATCGGATATCGCTTGTCAACAAGTTCAGCAGCTTCAACAATAAACGGATACCAAGCGTTGAAATCTTCAACTTTACTCGGAATTCCACGTTTCGCCTTGGCTGGTTTGCCCATGTTGAACCGTTTCATCACCTGCTCATCAAGATGACGGAGAAAAGATGGTCGCATTTGTTTGTTCAAGACTTCTTTCGCATCATGAACATCGTGACAAGGAAGCCTACGATTGCTACAACATCTGGAATGCCGATGACACCTTCAGTAACAGGAAGACTCCAACCTTCTATTGAATCAAGGCGATAGATTTCGAGCAGATTCATCTTTGTATGACCTTCATTTTCACAAGCATTAGTGCACATCGAACCAACGAGCGTGTGGAGAAGCCCAAACATGTTGGCAACCACCAACAACAATCCTGCAATGGAAAGGTAACTCATCAAACCAAACGACTTCGTGGTTGGCTTTTCAGGCAATGGCATTGGGGCCACTGGAAGTTCAGCTGCAGGTGCAGGTGGATGTTCAAGTGCCACATCACCAATCACTTCAATCATCATATCTGTAGCAGGAAGAGGTGCGGATGGAGCGTTTGGTTGTTCAACAAAATCTCTTAGTTTCTTAGGCTGAACCGGCTGAATTTTGATTCCGTAAAGACGGTCGGCAAGCGAAGCGAGGGCTGGATCTTCAGCGACTTCAGCAGGATCCAACTCTCCATCGAGGAGTTTTTGTAAGCGTTGTTGAATATCGCTCATCCTACGGCCTCCGTAGAATGTGCTGTTGACCCATCATTGATGAAGCCTCCTTCTCGTCGAGAAACGCAGTTCAAGCCTTTCCAGCAGCCTCAACTTCAGCCCAATCTCGCATGAATCCTTCCAATCCGCGGTCTGTAAGTGGGTGTTTCATGAGTTGACGAAAGATCTTGGCCGGCATAGTTGCGGTGTGAGCACCGAGTTGCATGCATTGCAATACATGGGTCGGGTGACGAATCGATGCAGCAAGAACCTTCGTTGAAAGATCATATTTGGACCATGTTTCCATAATTTCAGCGATGAGATTCATACCATCATGTCCTGTGTCATCAATTCGACCAATAAACGGTGACACGTATGTAGCTCCTGCTTTAGCGGCCATGAGCGCCTGAGATGCTGAGAAAATGAGTGTGACGTTTGTATCAACTCCCTCGTCCGTCAGCACCTTTGTTGCTGCAAGACCTTCTGGTGTGCAAGGAATCTTAATGATGACATTTTCTGGGAGTTCTGATTTGAGTTGACGAGCTTGTGCAAGCATTCCATCTGTATCCATTGCAGTTACTTCTGCAGAAATCGGTCCTGAGCAGATTCCAGCAATTTCTCGTACAACTTCTTTGAAATCCCGACCGCTCTTTTTGATGAGCGATGGATTGGTTGTCACGCCATCGAGGATTCCCCATGCAGCAATTTCACGAATTTCATCAACGTCGGCGGTATCAAGGAAGAACTCCATGAGAACTCCTTTCATTGGAGATTCATGAATATGATGGTTGAATCATTTGCGAGCAATAGCCTTCAGTGCAGCCTTCGCGATATGAGGTGCGCTAAGCTCCATGAGTTCCAACATCTCATCGGCTTGACCAGATTCTCCGAACCGATCACGAACGCCAACTCGTTCGAGAGGTGTACCTGAAGTAGAGGACAGATGTTCTGCAACCGCTCCACCTAGGCCGCCAATAATCGAGTGGTCTTCAGCAGTAACAATCGCTCCACATCGCGTGGCAACACGGTCGACCAATTCCGTATCCAACGGTTTGATTGTATGCATGTCGATAACTGTAGCATGGATGCCTTGCTCTTTCAATGACTCTGCAGCCTTGAGCGATTCAGAAACAAGGACGCCGCATGCAATAATAGCAACGTCAGATCCGTCCATGAGTTCAATTCCCTTACCGATTTGAATCGCATTTGGGTCGACATCATCGTACAATACGGGCGTCTTGTTACGTGCAGTCCGTGTGTAAGACGGATACCTTGAATCAGCAAGTTGCTTGGTCAAAATCCGTGTGCTAACATCATCGCATGGATGCAGTACTGTCACGTTTGGTAACGTACGGTAAATTGCTAAATCTTCAATGGATTGAGCGGATGATCCATCCGTTCCCGTATGTGTTCCGCCATGGGAACCACAAAGGTGTACGGCGAGATTGGGGCGAGCAACACCATTACGCATTTGTTCAAAAGCTCGTTCAGTAAAGATGGCGAAGGTTGATGCAAATGGAATATATCCACTTGATGCAAGACCTGCGGCAACCAGGAGCATGTTCTGCTCTCCAATTCCACATGAGATTGTTCGATGAGGATGGGCTTTTCGAAAGTGGAGCGATTTAGTTGATTTACCTAAATCTGCTTCTAAAACAACGACCTTTTCATTCCCAGCCAATTCAAGCAATGCTTGACCATAACCGTCGCGTGTAGCAGCCATTCGACTCATTCAACCACCCCCAGTTCTTGCAAGGCTAATGCATATTGCTCATCGTTTGGAGCTGCACCGTGGAAGGATGGATTGTCTTCCATAAATGAGACGCCTTTGCCTTTGACAGTATGTGCAATGAGGATGGATGGGCCATCATTTGAAGTGTCAAGGAACTCAATTCCCTCAACGATTTCTTTCATGTTGTGTCCATCGATTTCCTTAACATTCCATCCAAATGCCTTCCACTTTGCTGGAATATCGAACATACGCATTTGCTCTTCGCAAAAATCATCGTTTTGGATTCGATTTCTGTCGAGTATAACTTTCAAATTTCCGAGTTCGTGATGTGTTGCCGCCATCGCTGCTTCCCATATTGACCCTTCTTGGATTTCTCCATCGCCTAACATCACAAATGCTCGCCTTTCGCTACCATCCAGTCGTGCTGCAAGTGCACAACCCATTCCAAAAGAAAGACCCATTCCAAGGCTCCCTGCACTGAAATCGACGCCAGGGCACCACTTCATATCGACATGGCCTTGACATATTCCTCCAAGGACTCGATAGGACTTCAAATCATCATGCGAAATAAATCCCTTTTCGGCCAAGATTGCATACATTCCTGGAGATGCGTGACCTTTGGAAAGGATGAATCGGTCTCGGTCACCCCAATCAGGATCGTCAGCACGTACCCTCAGGGATGTTGAGTACAATGCGGCAATGAGGTCAATTTCTGAAAGAGAGCCTCCAGGATGGCCTGCTTGAGCGCGATAGACCATTTTTACGATTTCAACTCGGCAACGACGAGCAGTTTCTTCCAACGCTTCGATGGATACAGACATAACGACCAGCAAACAAATGCCATAGCCTTGAGCCTTTGATAATTACCGTTGAATTATTTGGGTTGAGGAATCAATGAACGAACAAATTTCTTGATTGAATGCACAGCAGTCATGACGATTTCCTTGGCTAAGTTGCCTCCGGCAGGCAATGTTCTTGTGGCCAACCAAATAAAAACACCAACGAACCATGCAAAGAACAGTAATGACAGTGGTTGCGACAATTCGTTAATTCCAAACGTGTCATTCAGATTAATTTTGAGTACGATGAGTACTGCTATGAGTACACCCAGAATCGATTCGCCTGCGATGAAACCAGCACCGATCAATACACCTCGACTTTCCACATCCTGAGCAGCTTTTTGTGCATCTTCTGATGGCTCACCATCGAGCGTTCCATCAACGCGTAAGTAGGCTGAACCGATTGCCAGTGAGGAGAGAATTCCTCCAATCATAATTGGAACACTCAATTTGAGAGGTAAGTAAATGCCAATAGCCACCGACATGACAGGTAGGGAAAGTCGAATCAGTACAATCGCAAGTGCAGCACCCATAAACACCATTGGCAAATTCATATCTCCAACAAAGGCACCTTTGACAATCGCACCAATCAGTTCTGCTTGAGGTGCAAAGAGTGCGTCATTGCAATCATACAAACCATCTGGCGTATCGATCGGGTCTTGCAAACCCGCTCCTATCCTTTCATTCGTTGCAATACACGCAGTTGATGATATTTGGAATGCTTTGTGGAGAAGAGCAATTGTAGGTCCGATAACAAATGCGCCTGTAATAACGCCCACAATCTCTGCGATTTGTTGTCGATACGGTGTTGCACCAACCATGTGGCCGGTCTTGAGATCTTGCATGACATCGCCTGCAATAGCGGCACTGCTTGCAACGACTGCAGCGATGAGTAATGTTGCGTACATCAATTCAGTTTGTTCCAATCCAAGGAACAAGGAGCCTACAATCCAAACCAAACCGACAGTGAACAGGAGTGTTGCGATGGTCATACCCGAAACTGGTGAATTGCTCGATCCGACGACGCCAGCGATGTAGCCTGCAACAGCCGCAAAGAAAAATGCTACAAGGGCGAGGAATAACGCTCCAGCCAATGATAAGATGAGCGATCCAGTAATCAACCAATAGAAGAAAAATGTGAGGACAACCAGAACGCCACAGGTGATTGCCACCCATTGCAGCGGTAGGTCTTTTTCAGTTCGAAGATGAAGATCAGCATCCGATTCACTTTGAACAAAGGATTTCTTGAGACCGGTAATGATTGTTTTTCTCATGCTCCAAAGCGTGTAAATTCCACCGACAACCATGGCGCCAACGCCAACATATCGGACTTGTTCGAGCCACAATGTCTCAAATCCTTTTGCCAATGTCGCAGATTCGGGCCATCCGTGTAAATATCCGTACAGGGGTACAAGAATTCCGTATCCGATAATGCCTCCGAGGAAGATAAATGATGCGATCCGAATTCCGACAATAAATCCAACGGAAAGCAACGCTACCGATAGGTCAATACCTGCGTACATTCGGGTTTTCATAAATTCAAAGGCAGTTTCAGCAGAATGATGTGTGACTTTGAAACCCTTTACCATCAGACCGTAAATTGCACCGATACCAAGTGCGTATACAATCGCAAGTGCTCCGCTACCACCTTCTTCCCCAGCAACCAACACTTCTCTACAAGCAACACCTTCAGGATATGGTAATGCTTCTTCTACGATAAACAAACGTCGCAAAGCGATCGTAAACATCGTTCCAAGAAGACCCCCGAGTAATGCGATTGCGAGTGTTGGAAACCATTCAATGTCAACCCATATGCCGATGACAAGCATGGCTGGGACTGTAAAAATCACGCCAGCAGCAAGCGATTCACCAGCACTTGCCATCGTTTGTACGGCATTGTTCTCAAGAATACTCACATCTTTGAACATGCTTCGTAAGATGAGCATTGACATTACTGCTGCTGGAATACTTGCAGAGACAGTCATTCCTGCATAAAGGCCGAGATAGGCGTTCGCTGCAGTCATGAGAATTCCGAGTAGTATCCCAACTACGAGCACACGAATCGTGAGTTCTTTGGGTTCTTGATCCGCCGGGATATAGGGGCCTTCATGGGCGGACATACCACGCCCAATGTATCGAAGTTTGAGAAAGATTCGGAGGATTCAACTGCTATTTTTGACAGGTGGGATTTTCATGGGAATTCCTCCATCAAAATCATAAAGGCAAAAAGAGACCGAGGAACGTTGGGTCATTTTGTCCAACAAGGTGATTCCATGGTTCAACAAAATTGGCATTCGATGGAAAACGAGGAAGTGCTTTCCGTTTTGGACGCAAATCCAAATGGATTGTCACAGAACGAAATCTACACGCGAATGCAAAAATATGGTCCAAATGAACTTGAACAACCTGAGCCAACATCCGCTTTTTTGAGGTTCTTGGCGCAATACAATGATCCACTGAACTATCTCTTAATTGCAGCTGCATTGGTTGCACTTGCCATCAAGCCAGACCATCCAGGAGATGCGATTTTCATCTTCCTTGTACTTACAGCCAACGCATTCTTTGGATTTTGGCAGGAAGGTCAGGCTGAACAGGCCATGGATGCTTTGAAACAAATGAGCATATCCAATTCCATTACGTTACGAGACGGCTTTGAATCTGAAATACCCACAACAGAACTCGTACCCGGAGATATTGTCAAACTCGAAGAAGGTATCAACGTCCCCGCTGATATTCGTTTGCTTGAAGTCTATCAATGCCGTGTCGATGAGTCAGCATTAACTGGTGAATCGGAACCAATAACAAAACACCTTGAGCCAATGGATGTCAACACATTACTGGCAGATCGTCGCAACATGATGTACATGGGAACAACCGTTGCCACTGGTCGCGCTGTCGGTGTCGTTGTGGCAACCGGAATGAAAACACAACTCGGCAGAATTGCGAGTGATATTTCTGAAGCCCAAACTCCGAAGACGCCACTGGAATTAAAACTTGAATCCCTTGGGCGATTCCTCGGATTTATTGCACTGATTGTGGCAGTTCTCCTCGTTTCAATTAAGTTGATTTTGGCATGGGGAGGGCCTATTCCGCTTAAAGAGGTTGCAATAAAGCAATTTATCACAGCCATTGCAATCTTTGTTGCGATCGTTCCAGAAGGGTTGCCGATTATTCTCGTCATCACGCTTGCATTGGGGATGCGAAATATGGCTCGGCACAAAGCCATCATCCGTCGCATGAAAGCCGTTGAGACCCTTGGTTCAACCACGGTTATTTGTTCGGATAAAACAGGTACACTGACGAAGAATCAAATGACGGTTCGACAACTCCATACCGTTGATGGAAATTATGGCGTTACAGGCGATGGATTCAGTCCAAACGGTACGTTGACCGATGGTCAAACAGAACTCGATGAGGATGCAATGGCTACGCTTCAACTCGACCCAGGCTTCCGTCTTTTGGGAGCATGTTTGTCATTGTGTCACAATTCACAAATTACCAAGCAAGAAGGACGCTGGACAGCAATCGGAGATCCAACCGACTCCGCTTGTGCTGTCATGGGTTGGAAATTAAACGGAAACGTTCGAAAATTTTCCCAACGTCATCCACGTTTACACGAATTCTTTTTCGATACTGAACGCAAACGCATGTCAGTGATTCATGAATATGAGGGTGAACGTTGGGTTTTCGTCAAAGGGGCAGCAGGTGGATTTATTCCAATCACGACAAAGCGCTTTGACAATGGAGAAATCGTTGATATCCAAGAAGCTGATTTGAAATTAGCTTCCAAGAGAAACAAGGAAATGGGTTCACAATCAATGCGTGTACTTGCATTGGCTGCTCGTAAAATCGATGATGACGAGGACATCAACGACGTATCTGTTGTTGAAGATGATTTGATCTTCCTTGGTCTTGTTGGAATTATGGACCCTCCTCGTCCTGAAGTAAAACAAGCGATTCGTATTTGTCAAGACGCAGGGATCAAAGTCAAGATGATTACTGGCGATCATCACATTACTGCATCAGCAATTGGTCAAGAATTGGCCATTGAAGGTGCTGAAGCCGAACCAGTGAGCGGTGCTGACCTTCGTTCGATGTCCGATGACGAACTAAGTGAATCTGTAGAAAAAGCGATCTTCTCACGTGTTACGCCTGACCAAAAGATGCGGATTGTTTCCTCACTGCAAGAACAAGGCGAGATTGTGGCGATGACTGGCGATGGTGTCAACGATGCACCCGCTCTCTCGGGCGCTAACATCGGTATTGCAATGGGCATCGCAGGAACAGATGTTGCAAAAGATGCAGCGGACATGGTCCTTCAAGATGACAACTTCGCAAACATTGTTCATGCGGTTGAAGAGGGTCGAAAAATCTACCAAAACATACGTAATTTCGTCCGTTATCAAGTTTCAACCAACGTGGCAGCAGTTGCATTAATCGTAATCTCAACCTTCATCTTTGGTTGGGAATTGCCATTGACAGCAACGCAAATTCTTGTCATTAACATTCTCATGGATGGACCGCCTGCCGTCGCTTTAGGTGTGGAAAAACGGCACGGAAATGTCATGGCACGACCACCCAGGCCTGTTGATGAAGGATTGCCAAGTGGAAAGGATATCGCCTTAATCTTCTATCTCGGAGCAGTCATGGTTGTTGGAACACTGATTGTGTTCTTCCTGGCAGGCGGTGGCGTCTACGGGACTGGTAACGAATGTACGATTGCACCGTTTGCAACCGAGTCCGATGCTGGTTTTTCCATAGCGGATTGTCAGGCAGGAGATGCTGAAGCTGTGGATGCTTACAATGCCTATGCTGACGATACGTTTGCAAATGCACAAACAATGACGTTTACAGTTTTCATTGTATTCCAGTTGTTTAACGTCCTTAATTGTAGATCTGAAAAGGAAAGTTTATTCTCTCTCGGTTTGTTCTCGAACCGTGCTATTAATTACGCAATTCTAGCTTCTGGATTCTTGCTCTTCTTGTTCGTCCATTTCGCTACAGTTTCTCTTCCAATCATTGGCATAGAATTTGGTAATTTGCTTAGTACAACCCCTCTTGATAGTGTGGATTGGTTGGTACTTATTTCCGTTGCATCAACCGTCTTCTTGATTGAGGAATTCCGTAAATTTATGATGAATTCCGGATTTTTCAATGTCCGACGATGAGGCGTGGTCACATCCACATCTTCTTGAAGAATGAACTTGAGGCATCGGCATGACAGAATGGGTGTCGTCCCCTAAAATGGCGGATCGTCATCCTGAATGGATGGACATCTTGTGTACATCGCTACGTAGCGAAACTTGGTCTGATACACTGAATCCAATCGTACAGAAAATACTGAACAATGTTCAATTGGAAGAAGAAGACGGAGTCGCTTTGTTTAATGAACCAAATTTGTTTGAACTCGGCAAACTTGCACTGTTTCACAAACAGGCAATGTTTGGCGAAAAGGCGTACTTTAATTCGAATGTTCACATCAATCAAACCAATATTTGCGTACTTGCATGCCGCTTTTGCGCATTCCGAAGAGGACCAAAAGCAGATGATGCATATGCCTTAACCATTGAGAATTACCTGGAAGAATTGGCAAAATTTTCTCCATATGTCAATGAGGTTCACTCCGTCGGAGGATTGCATCCTGAATGGACTGTTGAGCATTATTGTCAATTGTTTCAGCGTATTCGTTCTGAGCATCCTCACATTTCGATTAAAGCACTCACAGCAGTCGAAGTAAAGCATCTTGCCCAATTGTCAAATCTCTCGATTAAAGAGACATTAGTGCAACTCAAAAATGCTGGTCTGACTTCGCTACCAGGGGGAGGTGCTGAGATTCTTGATGACGAGGTAAGGGCAGTTATTTGCAACGGTAAGGAATCCAGTCAAGAATACATCGATATCCATCAGTCGGCTCATGAAATTGGGTTGCCAAGCAATTGTACTATGCTCTTTGGAACGATTGAATCAACACTTCAACGCGTTCAACACATGCTCAAACTAAGAGATCTAGCATCCCAAACGCATGGATTCCAATGTTTTGTCCCGTATCCATTTCTCCCAGATTCTACACGCCTACCAATGGCACAATTATCAACCGGCCAGGAAATTTTGAGAGTCATAGCGGTGTCAAGAATCTTGTTGGATAGTATACCGCACATCAAGGCCTACAGAATGAACATTGGCGATGAATTAGCGGAATTAGCGTTGCAATTCGGCGCTGATGACATCGATGGCACCGTTCAGCAAGAATCGATCATGCATCTTGCTGGCTCGACTGCCCCCCTCTCCCATGACTTGAAACAACTCTCGAAACTTGTGAAAAGTGCTGGATGTGTACCGGTGAAACGTAATACAATCTACACTGAGTTTGAAGCATACGTGCCCCCAGAACCCATTAAGCGATTACCAATGGCATGAGGTGCTATCCATGATAAAGCAAACACCTAGATGGATGAACACAATTGGCCGTGTTGCATTCATGAATTGTGACCCTTTATTTGTCGGTTTGGATGAGTCGTTTCATGTCCTTCCTGCACCTCCTTCATGGTTGACAGGGCATCTCTTGCGCCGTGATTGTGTTTTAGCGCCGATCCCTGCAGCAGACTTTGCCAAACATCATGATGAGTTGGCACTCGTACCTGAAATCGGAATTTGTTCCAAGGGTGAAGTTGGTAGCGTTCTTGTTTTTGGCAACCGCCCCTTGGAAGAAATGCGAGACATTGCTTTACCAACAGATTCGTCATCATCAGTAGCACTTCTCAAGTTCCTGCTTAAAGAACGACAACTTGATCCACGTCCAGTTGAAATGGGTCCTGACCTGGATACTATGTTGGAGCGATGCGATGGAGCCTTACTCATTGGGGATCGTGCGCTCGATCGTGCCAAATCCAATCCAGAACTCGTACAACTCGATTTAGGAAAAGCATGGCTGGAATATACCGGTCAACCGATGGTGTTCGGCGTTTTTGCAGCACGGAAAGACACGCCCACAGAAGCGGTACAGTCTGCACACCAAGCATTACTCGAACGACTTGATGCCTTCGAACGTGATCCATTGACTCGAGAAAAAGTATTACTTCATGCACACTTGCATTCTGATATGTCCATGGAACGGTTGAACAAATACTTCGGAGAAGTCTTCAATCGTCTTGACTCAGAACATGTTGAAGGCCTTCAAGAATATCTCACGCGATGTTGTTCGATGGATGAAGAGATCTCATTCCTTTGGTGAATCTGAAACGAATCGTTTCAATGTATCATCCATCTCTTTGTCATGATCATGATCCTTCTTTACCACTCTACGTTTCTTTGTTGCAGGTTCTGGAGAAGATGAATCACTCAATTTACGTCGTTTTGTACGAGTTGGCTGCTCGGCTGTACGACGTGCTCTACGTTTGCGAACTACTTCAGTGGATGCTTCATTGAGCAACTTTTCTGCTTCATTCAGTTGTTTCTTTTCTAAGCGTACACGTTTTGATTTGGTTCGTTCCCTTGGTTGCGCAGTACGTCGTAAAGGTGGAGTAACTTCATCATCCATTTCAGGTTCTATTGTGTTCTCTTCGAAATCATCATCGTCGTCATTCGACCAATCCTCATCGACATCATCTTCATCATCATCTTCAAGAGAAATATCATACGCTGTGTTCATGTATTGATTGTAAATCCATTGTATAACAAGGCCAACACCGAGAATTCCAATGAGAATTAACCCGATGAAAATCGGAGAATTGAGTATTTGTCGAGGAGATATTTCGTCATCCCCATCCTCAATAAGTTCGAGTGTAAATGATACTTGAGATTCCTGGATATGCCAAGGGACATAGCTTTGTTGAACGATAGATTCACCAGATAAGGTGATTCGCATAGGATGTTGATCGCTCAACTCAGTAATACTACCGGTTGAGGGGAAACGGTGATTGTTGACCGTGAGTAAAATTTGGTCGAGGTTTTGGTTTGGACTCAATGCGTAAACTGATGAAATTGAATACCGGATATGTGATTGGCGATCACTAGCTGGAGTCAAAACCATGCCCTCTTCTACCCTACAGGTCATTTCCTCGGCTTCAATCGATGCATTTCCTATTGATATGAAGGACGACAATGATTCCAGAAGTTCGAGTTCATTCATATTCATGCAGATTGAATCAGCAAACAGTTGTGCCTCTGATTCAGTGAGGCGAACATCATTATCCATCGACAAGCGTGATAAATCTCTAATGTTCGCAGATTGCTCCTTGTTCAATGTGAACGATTGCTTCATCACGATGTGTGTTTCATTGACGCGCATGTCGATGGCTCGAATGTATGCTTCATCTGGAAGGAGTTCACACGATATGCCAATGTCTTGACAATTTAAGTCCCAGTTGTCTTCAATACCGTCACCATCATCATCTGAATCCAGAGAATCAGGAATGCCATCTCCATCCGTATCCGTTCCTGATTGTCCCATTCCTACTCGCTCAACATGGTCTGAGTATGCGACAATATGCATTGCATTGGAGTTTGTGTAGAGTCCTTCAAGCAATCCAGTATCATCAAAGAGGAGCACGTGATCATCAAATTGATGAAACAAGAATATTTCCTGAACACTCACCTCATTGATGGTATCATATACCATGATTTTAGGCGTTGGGGCTTCTGTGTGGACGATGATTGTGTTTGGCGCGAGTGGGTCATCAAATGAAACGACGTGATTGATTTCGATTGGCTTCAACTCAGATCCTTCAAATGTCCATTTCCGAATACCATTCTCAGCGGTGGATACCGAAAATGAATCTTCAAAGATTCCAATTTGGCAATCATGAATTGTTGAAACCAACTGGAATTCTAAAACAACCTCTTCGGTTGAAATATTCCATAGTAGTATAAGGCCATCTTGATCGATGGTCAGAATATGACCCGTTTCAGATGATACGTCAAAACAGACAAGCGAAGTGGTGTGATTACCAGAATACGTTTTATCAATCTCGAGTGTATCTCTGCCGAGTTGAATCAAACCTTGTTCTGGTCCATTCGTAAAAATACTGGCTCCGTTTTGGGACCAATCCAGTAAATGCGCATTGCTCGAGGTAGCAGAACTCGAGACCAAGGTACTAAGATCCCCACTCGAGAGAATGAAAGTTGAATGCTCGCCGGTTGTACTGCCTCGTATTGTGAGGGCCAATCGTGTGGAATCAGGTGCGAGAGAGGTCGCAAGAATTTCTGTAGAAAATGTCCGCTCAGAAAGGATATTGCCTATTGCATCAAACTTGTATAATATATTACCAAAACTAGCGTAAATATTGCCATCGGAATCTAATTCGATTGTTTTCTTACCCGATTGAGCATCTTCGATGTGCATTGCTTCCACATAGAACATCGTGTTCTCAGACGCTGCTTGTGTTGGTATCAACAACGTTACCAACACGATTGCGAGCAATGAAATGCCCCTGCACCGATGACGTTGTTCCATGGTTGAAACAATCTCACCAATTACATAAACAATACGTCAGATGTGTGTCTTCGTTGTATCTGATTTTATGCGGTTGGTTCTTGAAGGGCATCGAGGTGGTCGAACCATGTCGACACTTCCTCGTGACCCAGATGGCAACCTCATCGTACGAATTGGTCACTCTCCCGATCCAGATGATGCATTTATGTTTCATGCGATGACAACAAATGCCTTTCCAACACCAGGCTACAATTTTGTGCACGAATTACAAGACATTGAAACTTTGAACCATCGAGCGATGAATCAAGAGTTGGAAGTATCTGCCGTATCGATTCATGCATATCCTGACATCTCAGAACATTATGCACTGATGAATTGTGGTGCATCGATGGGCGAAGGATATGGTCCAATGATTGTAGCAAAGCAAGGAGTATCTTTGGACCAAGCCAAATCCTCAGTCATTGCAGTTCCCGGTCTCAAAACATCCGCCTATCTTGGATTGAGGTTGGCTTGGGGTGACGTTCAAGTTGACGTTGTACCGTTCGATGAGATCATTCCGAGAATTCTCGATGATACCTACGCATGTGGCCTGATTATCCATGAAGGTCAACTCACCTATGTTGATCATGACTTGAATGTCTTAATCGATTTAGGCGTATGGTGGAACGAACGTACCGATGGCTGGCCTATGCCTTTGGGGGGAAATGTTGTGCGAAGAGATCTCGGACAACAAGTTATGGAAGATGTTACTATGTATACAAAAATGAGCATCGAACATTCCATTCAACACCCAGAGGAGGCACTCGAATTTGCCAAGGCTTGGGGCCGTGGTATCGACGATGAAACAAATCAAAAATTCGTGACAATGTATGTGAATGATCGTACCATCGATTACAAACCAGAAGGTCGCTCATCCATTCGACGTTTTCTAAAAGAGGGCCAAGAACTCGGATTAATACGAGAAGACTTTGACGTTTCTTCACTTACCTTCATTGGTGCAAAGGAGTGATGAATATTCAACGGCGTCCGGATACAAGTGAATATGGATCAGTTGACCCTGCACCTCCTTCTGCTTCAGAACAATTGAACGAGTTGAAGAATATACTTCTTGACGAACATCAAAAAATGTTCCAACGTATGCGTTCTGTATTCAAATTAAGAAATATACGTTCACCAGAATCATGCATGATTTTGTGCGAAGCTTTCGCGTCAGGAAGTGCACTTCTACGCCATGAATTGGCCTATGTTCTTGGCCAAATGCAAATGGATGAAGCAGTACCTACCTTGATCAATATTCTATCCGATTCCTCTGAACATGTCATGGTACGTCATGAGGCTGCAGAAGCACTCGGAGCTATTGGCAACCTCGATGCGATTCCAGTCTTGAAGGAATTCTTGCACGACGAGCACATCGAGGTGAGTGAATCCTGTGAAGTTGCATTGGATTTGCTTGATTGGGTTCACAAAAGTTCCATACCAGAATGACAAAATCATGCACGACATTTTAGAACCTCGACCTTTAGGACAAATCAGGTGAGACCATGCCACACGAACATGTTCAACTCGCACAAGCGCCGAACGGTGAGATAGGACCACGTTGCCATAAATGTGGTATTCGCCTAACGTTTGGAAATGCTATGGTCTATAATCAACACTACCTCTGCTGGGATCACTATGTTGAAGCAACCGGCGCAGATACTGTCACCGTTGTCGGCGAGACAGAAGAGAAATTTTACATGAAGAATGCATAGGGTTTCGTTCAAGAACTGTGAACGATAGGCTCTTTCATGGCTTCAACTGGATGGGCACGTTTTGCGCATCGGTTTGGACAGTATTATCGGACATCGACGTTTTGGCGTCCTCCTCGAATGCCGAAACGAGAATGGATGTTTATACCATTTGGAGGTGCTCCTCCACTACGTCACAAATCATTCAGAAGTGAAACTGAACTACGACAATTTCTCAGCGAGCGTGCAATGCATTCTTGTTTCTATTCAACAGCCTATTGGCAAAAACCGTATGAATTGAAAATGGACGATAAAGGCTGGCAAGGAGCAGATCTTATCTTCGATCTTGATGGAGACCACCTTCCTGGCGTGACTGATCGTGATTTTCCTGCTATGCTTGACGTTATTCGTGATCAAGCACACGCATTGTGGAATGATTTTCTCCAACCAGAATTTGGATTTAAGGAACAATTTCTTCAAGTCACATTCTCGGGTCATCGAGGTTTCCATCTTCATTATCGAGACCCTTCACTCTTTCATCTCGATTCAGAAGCTCGAAGAGAACTTGTTTCGCACATTCGTGGCGAAGGCGTTGATGTCCAAGGCGGACTAACACGAATTAATGATCACCAGTCAAATGGTTGGGCAAAACGCATCAGGAAACAGATTCCAAATCTGATCGATAAACTTGTTCAAATTGCAGAACGACAAGAAGATTCGCCTCGTTTAATGAAAGATCTCCACCTTGCATTAAAAGACCATCTACAACGAGAAGGTAAACCTGGTAAAGGCCCTGCAAGTATCCAAAAACTAGCTGATATGTTTCTTCATGATGAACGAAAGCAGTCCATTATCAATGGTCAAATTTCTCGCTTGGGTGCGCATCAAGCACTTTTTCTGGATCTGGTTAAATCCGATGCATCGATTGTATTAGGTGCTGCTGGGGAAACTGATGAGGTCGTCACAATCGATGTTCGTCGACAAATTCGTTGGCCGACCTCCCTTCATGGAAAAACAGGTATGCGAGTCACAGAATTTGAACTGGCCAGGTTGGATCAGGATGGTGGTAATCCATTTGATGCATTAAGTGAAGCATTTGTTTTCGGGAATGACAAAAATATTGATGTTGAAATTACAGTCGAAGACGCTACGTTGCGCTTTGGCGAGGAACAATTCGACGTTAAGCAAGGTGATCGGCTTCATGTCTCAGAATCCAGTGCCACCTTTTTGAGCCTCAAGGGCTGGGCTAAATTGGCGTAATTATGTTTGGACCAATTAACTCATTTTCATATCCTATTTGTGGTAAGGTTCAAGGGTAGTATTGCATCCAACAAGATAGAGGTGAGGGTATGCGACGACGAAAAAAGAACAAATCTGCGGATTCACCACCTTCTCCACTTCCTCCTCTACCGGGCATGCCACCACTACCAGGTGCACCTCTACCACCGCTGCCAGTTGCACCTCTTCCTGAGCCAGAACCAGTCGCAGCTCTACCTCCCGCACCCTTGCCACCACAGGAATCTGTTCCTGCACCTATCCCTCAACCAACTGCTCCTGTTCAGGAACAACCTGCCGATGAGTATGGTGAATTGTGGGCAAAACGGTCTTCGAAACCTCTTCCCCAAATTTACGGTGCTATCGACAGGATTGCTACAGGTGAGTCAGGATCTCTTCTCGATCGATACTCCGATCGATTCGGGCATTCTCTGGATCGAGATATTATCGTTCTGAGGAAAAAGGAGCGAGAAGAAGCACTGAAAGAAGCCCGTGGAGCCCCAGTTGTTGAATTACTCGATGAAGAAGAACCTGACAGATTGACTGTTGTCGAAAACCGTCTACGGGAACTCAAGCCTCAATATAAATCGGCAAAGGCATCTGGCGACAAAGAAGCGCTACGAGAACTCGTACCTGAACTTGAAGCATTGATGGCCGAGCGACGCTCACTCATCGCACAACCTGAGCCGGTAGCGGCTGCTGTTGCATCCGAGGAGCAGGTTGAAGATGACGCTGAAGAAACATCGATGGATGAAGCTGATGCGTTGTTCTCACAATTCTTCACAATCGTGAACGATTTACTTGGAGATGAACTTCCAGAAGAAGCAATCGAAGCGTTCCTTGCATCCGATGGATTTGAACTGTTCAAGGAAGTTGGTGCTGATCCAACCGCAATCGATGATGAACGCCGCGGTGAATTCTTCAAGATTATTGATGAACAACTCGGCAACATGCCTGATGCATCAATCACTGCCTTTGTTGGGTCTGGTGATTTTTCGATTTACAAACAAATTTCTGAAATGTACACATGAGTGAGGCGATAACATGGGATTACTTGACAAGGTCGAATCAACTAATACGGACGTCAAAAAGGCAAAACCTGTAGTGGCTAAGGAAGCCAAGCCAGTGCCAAAGAAGGAAAAGAAACCGAAGAAAGAGAAGAAACCTAAGCAAAAGACACCCCGTCCTCAAGGACTCTCGGACGAATTTGAAATTGCCCCTAAACTCAGTCGCGTCATTTGTTGGTGGGTCAATTTTGTTGCCAATTTTGCAATTCTCATAGGAGCCCTCGTGATGAACGTACTGACAGGAGGTGGCAGTGGTGGTTTTGAAAACACCTTGTTATTCATTATTGGATTCCTCGTTATCCTTTTCAATGCCATCTTCCTTCCGATCAATACAGGAAGAAACTTGGGGCAATATACCTCATCAACACGCTATATCCGTGGCGATGGATCAAAACCGTTGTTCCTCCACAGTTTATTCGTCAACAATATCGGTCTCCTTTCCTTGATTGGATTCATCATGGTCTTTACCCAAGCTGGAAAGATTTCCGGCGGAGGTAGTTCGCCAGCCATTTTCACTTCAGTTGGTGCAGTATTGATGATTCTTTGGATCGTCAACTGGCAATTCACTCGCAATAGCGATCTCAATCAAGGACTATTCGATCTTCTCTTCGGTGCATATCTTGTACGCTATGTGCCAGAAGAACAAGCAACTTCTGGTTTCCGTGCTCGCCTGGAAAGTATGAGCCAATTTGGTGAAAAATATGCACAGCGTGTTGAGGATCGAGCAAAAGCCCGTGAAGAAAAAGCGGCTGCCAAAGCGTTAGAACGTGAAGAAAACGCAGAAAACGCAGAAGAAGCGGAAGAATCAGAAGAGAAATCCGAAGACTGATTGAATTTCATGCTCCCTAGGCGTTACTTGGTTTTTTACAAGCATGCTTTGTCATGGGTCGTAATTTTCAGTCTTCTCTTCGTTTATTTTTCACCTGCCACCATCATTCTGTTGATGCCATTCGCAATTGTCGATCTATGGCTTTCAATATGCTTGGGCCTCATGTTTAGAGTTCCTGTGAAAAGATCGAATAAACCACTTCCTAAAGATTGGGAATATGAGACATTCATGGTTGATCAATATCCCGTTCGCTGGTTATTGAAACAAATGGATGAAAGCAAACCCTTGGCCATACTTATCCATGGTTGGAATTCTACAGCAACCAATATGATTGGTCGCAGTGAATTGTATGAAAAGTTAGGTTACAATGTTGTATTGTTCGAAATGCGAGCGCATGGAGGCAATCAATCAGTAGAGCATTGGGCTGCCATGCATATCTGTTATGATTTGGAACAAATACTACAGATGTTCAATCAACGAGGCTGGCTAACCAATGGTTTCATTGTTCATGGCCATAGTTTGGGTGGTTTCGTTGCACAACGTGTACTTCGTCCAGAAATTGAAACATCTGCCAACGCCCTTGGAATGATTTTAGAATCGCCCGTCACATCATATGTATACATCAACAATCAAAGTTCAGAATATCTCCGAATTCCTCGAATCCTCCATAAATATATGATGCACAGATTGCTTAAATTTTACAACGTTCTGAATGTAGAACAATACGCTGTTCACTCTATTGAAGATTTATCCACCCCGAATTGGGGCTTTCCTACGTGTCCAACATTGTTGTTACAAGCCAAACACGATTCAACCCTGGGTACGAAGCACGCACAATTACTCATCGACATCCATCATACCCGTGAATCAAACTTCGTGTATCACATTGTTGATGACTTGAAGCATACACATGAGGCAACAAATGCTGTTCGTGATCAATTAATACGAACGTGGATGGATGAGCAATCACTCTTCTTCGCCTAAGCCTGCTTGTTCTCGGGCAAGTTCGCGCATATCGTCAACTTCGTCGAGTTCATCAACTATTTCTTCACCCAGAAGCGTCTCGAGCACATCTTCCATTGTCAATATGCCTGATGTGCCTCCAAATTCATCTTGAACAACAGCAAACTGCTGACGTCGTTCCAACAATAAATCAAGTGCAGTATCGACGCTTTGTTTGGTTGATAAGAATTCAACAGGTTTCATCAATGAATCAATCGTTCGATCCCATTCGTCACGACTGGCAGCTACTAGTAATTCTGAACGAATGACAACGCCTTGAATTTCATCGATGGATTCACTGTAGACTGGCATTCGAGAGAATCGTAGAACTGGATATTCATCGAGAACTTCTTTGATGCTCATGTTCTGTTGCAATGCGGTTACAACAACCCGTGGCGTCATGACTTCTGTAACTGGTATTTCTCGTAACCTCAACAGGTTGTGAATAACCGTCTCTTCATCGCGCATGAGAGCGCCTTCTTCTTCTCCCAAATCTGCCAATGCTGCAAGATCATCTCTTGTAACGAGCTGACCATCAGCGCTCGGTAATATTTTCTTCATCCACTGGATTGGAGCGATAATAAAGAACAGGACAATCGTAATCGAATTCAGAACGATACCAGTAAAGAGCGATAACTGCCTCCAATAAGCCGTACCTAACGTCTTTGGAATGATCTCAGATAGGAATAAGACAGCTAGGGTGAGAATGATTGATGCAACAGTGAGATATTCATTGCCAAATTGATTCTGAACTTCTGAACCAACGCCGGCAGCACCCATGGTATGTGCAATTGTGTTCAGAGTAAGGATTGCAGTCAATGGTTTTACGGCATCATCAGCCTTGAGTTTTGACCAGAGATCACCACGCCTATTACCGTCTTTTTGCCATACTGCCACTTGTGTGTTTGGAATGGAGAGTACAACCGCTTCAAGAATTGAACAAAGAAACGATACGCCGAGTGCGAGTGCTGTGTAAAAAATAAGTAATGTGAGGTTCATGTTGGACAAGAACTCCTTTCCGTTGGATACTTTTGGCTAGAACCTTCTTGTTCTTGAAAATGTTGTTTTCATTTGAATAAAAGGGTTGATTTGAAAATCAATGCCTGTTAGCGATTGCTATGGCGGAAGGAGACCATGTTCTCGTTTGTGTAGCATGGCCGTATGCAAACGGCCCACTGCACTTGGGGCATGTCGCTGGTTGCTATCTCCCTCCAGATATTTATGCCCGGTTTGAGCGTCTGCGTGGAAATCGCGTCTTAATGGTTTCAGGATCGGATGAACATGGGACTCCGATTACGGTTACAGCTGAACAAGATGGTGTCAATCCACAACAAATTGTTGATCAATATCATGCCATTAACACACAGGCATTGCTGGAATTAGGGTGCACATGGTTGCCGAATATTGATCCACGAGGAATCGAATATGGTGGCTCATTGTTTAACAGAACCAGCGATGATCGTCACAAAGACAAGGTCCAAGAGAATTTCAAAGCACTCTATGATGCTGGTTTCTTTGAACGACGTACAATGCAACAATATTTTGAAGTTCACGATGACGGAGGAGGGCGATTTCTCCCTGACCGATACATCGAAGGTACATGTCCTGCATGTGGAGCAGATGGTGCACGAGGCGACCAATGCGATGCGTGTGGAGCAACCTATGAATCCTCAGAACTCAAAAATCCTGTGTCAAAGATGAACCCAGAATTAAAGGTTGAAATTCGTGACACAGACCACCTATTCTACCGTCTCGACTTGTTTCAAGAGGCTCTTCAAATTCATGCCGAACAACATCAATCGGTTTGGAAACCAAATGTCCGCGCTATGACAAAACAATGGCTCGATATGGGGCTTCGACCTCGTGCAGTGACACGTGATTTGGAATGGGGAATTCAAGTACCGCTTGAAGGAGATGATTGGGAAGGAAAATGCATCTATGTATGGTTTGAAGCAGTGCAAGGCTATTTGACATGCTCACAAATTTGGTCCGAAACGTTTGATGATGAGTCTTCTTGGGAGAGCTGGTGGATCGAAGATTCGAACAAAAATCAACGGCATTACTACTTCCTAGGGAAAGATAATGTTCCTTTCCATACCGTTATTTGGCCTGCAATTTTGATGGGTTTGAATCATGTTCGTAATGGAAAAACCGCGAATGACCCGATCTCTCTCCCATCCTCAGGCGATCTACGACTTGAGGACAATGTTCCGGCAATGGAATATTTGATGTTAGCAGGAGGGCAGTTTTCGAAATCGAGAAAACATGCGATTTGGCTACCATCCTTCCTTGAGCGATTTGATCCAGATACGCTTCGATATTATCTAAGCATTAACATGCCTGAATCCCACGATACAGATTTTACGTGGAATGAGTTTGTTGATCGAATCAACAATGAACTTATCGCAACGTATGGAAACTTCGCAAATCGTGTACTTTCATTATCTGCACGGCTTCCAGACACTCCTGGTGGAGAACAATTACCCGCATTTGATTCAATTGAAACGTATACAGAGTTGTGTTCAACGCTCGAATCGTTGCATGCAAATATGACCCTATCATTGGAAAAACATCGTTACAAAGAAGCGTTGAGAACTGCGATGACTGCTGCTCAACATGGTAATCAAATGCTTCAATCTGCAACGCCTTGGAAGCACTTGAAAACAGAAGTTGATGCGGACGGGCGTAACGATTCACTGGCTTCACTCGCATTTGGCTGGAGAATTTGCAGATATCTTGCAATCGTTACACAACCATTCTTGCCTTTTAGTGCACAACGGTTGTGGAATATGTTAGGGATTTCAACAAAAATCGAAGATGTACATTGGGATGAAGCCATTGACTGGAACGTCTCTGTTGAGCATCCATCAAGTTCCTACGAACCATTATTCAAACGACTCGATGTCGATGAAATTGTTAAGGAAGAACAGTCCTATATTGAAACTCAAGAAGAAGGACATGATTTGACACACAGTGTCAAGGGCGGAAAAAAGGAGAAGAAGAACATGAAGAATGAAGCACCTGAAGGAATAGAATATCTTGATTTTGACACATTCATGAAAGTCGATCTTCGAGTTGGACAGATTACGTCCGTTGAAGATCACCCTGATGCAGATCGATTGTATGTCGTAAAACTTGATGATGGAAGTGAACAAGGTCGAACAATTTGCGCTGGAATAAAAGCCTATTATACGCCCGATGAACTTCTCAACAAATCGGTCGTGTTCGTTGCAAATCTCAAACCACGTCCTTTACGTGGCATCTTGAGCGAGGGCATGATGCTTGCAGCAGATGACGGCAACGATGTTGTACGTTTGATTACAGTCGATGGAGAGATTTCGACAGGTTCACGAGTTCGCTAAGCGTTCTCGAACAGCGTCCATACTCATTCTTGAGTAGACTCTTCCTTCCTCGATTAAATTGGCAAGATTTTCTCTCATCTCCATTCCCATTTCAGTGGGTAATGATTGAAGATTAATTTCAACATTGAAAATTGCACCTTTGAGCGCAGCTGATGCGAGAAGTGCAGAAACACCAACATCTGATGCCGCATTTGGATTCCCCTTTTCAGCAAGTTCCGGTAATAATCTTAGAAGTTGTAACGCACTCGTAGCTGTCTGATAGGGTACTTCAGCAGCCCCTAATGTAGCTAAACGAATTGCATCTCTTCGCTTTTCTTTATCCTCATCTGTCTCCTTCGGAAGGCGAAACGATGCAACTACTGCATCAAATGCATCACTATCGCTTGTCGCTAATTCCAGGCCTGTTTTTAGAAATGGTTCTGCAACAAATTTGACCTGTTCTGATATACTCCAGCCATCTGAGAGAGATTCCTTTGCGAGAGTCAATTCACTCACCATTACAGCAAGTGCTGCTGCTTGGCCCAAGGCAACTGCAGCAGCCGAACCGCCTCCAGGAGTAGGATCACTACTTGCTAACGCATCTTGAAATTCTTTCAACGTCTTCTTCGCCCAAGTCACTCCTCTCCCTCCTGAATTGCCCATTCAATGATGCGTTCTCTTGGATTGAATGGTCCAATGGAATTCAATCCGAGGTGTTCGATTGCTGCATCAATGTATGCCTCATCAGAATGTCCTTCTCCAATGTACCATTTCCCCGATTCGACCATCGCATCGAGCGGCACAAGACCCACAAGTTCACTCCCTTTCGTCCTGCTCTTCATATTTTTACAAAGAGAAGCAATACAGTCGAATGCATGATGTAGATTTGTAATCCTGTAATTCTGCAAATTCATCGAAACTTGGCTAATATTATGCGATTCTAAGGGAACACCCATGCCTTGTACGTGTTGCAGAAGGCCTTTTGTTCGGAATTTTCTCTCTCCGTCTTCTGACTTGATTAAACGTCCAGAACTTCGTACGAGTGATCCAATTTGTTGTGCAACATATGGGTCTGCATCATCGATGTTCACATTGTATGCTAACAAGATGTCTCGAGCACCTATTGTGATGCCACCACTCTTTTGGGACGATTCATTCCAAGAAGTGGCTCCTAGATCCGGTAGCCGAGTTTCATCTCCGTGGAGGGCTGAGTTGTCAGCAAAACGTGCTTCCAATCCTTCATATTCACCTTTCCTGAGTGTCGATAATAATCGTCTGGATTCAGCAACTGCCGCATAACCATAGAGAAAAACCGGAACATCAAGGTGAGCAATTTCTTCTGCAACACGTTGCGCAATGTTCACACAATCATCCATCGTCGAATTCGAGATTGGAATAAAAGGGCACACATCAACACAACCCATACGAGGATGCTCGCCTGAATGTGTGCGCATATCAATTTCTTCGATTGCTTTGCGAATGAGCTGAATAGCGGCAAGCTCCACTTCTTTCATAGTCCCAGCAAACGTGATGACTGTTCGATTGTAATCTGGATCTGGTTCTACGCCAAGAATTTTTACACCATCAATTCGTGCTGCATCAACAATCCTGTTGATTTTCTCTTCATCCCTTCCTTCAGAGATGTTGGGGACGCATTCAACAATTTGCTCGGACATAATTGCTGGTTCTCAGGCCGGACTTTGAACATTGACCCTTTAGCCATACAATCCATCAGGCGATGATGTTGAACCTGATTGAGACTTTTTCTTGTTCAAGCGTTCAATTGCTTGCATGACATCCTTGTGTAAGACCGTGTCTCGGTCTGACCGAATTGCAATCATTCCTGCCTCCACACATGTTGCCTTAAGCTCCGCACCACTAAACCTTGATGTTGCCTTGGCAATAACAGGAAGTCGGACGTTTTTCGTATTCATGGATGAAAGATGGAGTTCCAAGATCGCCTTTCTCGAATCTTCCTCTGGAATGGGTATTTCGATAATTCGATCAAACCTGCCTGGTCGAAGTAATGCGTCATCCAAAATGTCTGGTCGGTTGGTTGCGGCAATAATCTTGACATGTTCAAGCTCATCGAACCCATCCAACTCTGCGAGCAACTGCATGAGTGTTCTTTGAACTTCTCGATCGCCACTTGTTGAACCATCAAGTCGTTTGGCTCCAATCGCATCGATTTCATCGAGGAAGATAATAGCAGGCGATTTGTCTTTGGCCAAGGAGAACAGTTCTCGTACGAGTCGACCACCTTCTCCAATATACTTCTGTGCAAGTTCAGAACCAACCATTCGAATAAATGTGGCTTTTGTATGATTTGCAACGGCTTTTGCAAGCAGGGTTTTTCCACAGCCTGGAGGTCCAACAAGAAGAATACCTTTCGGAGGCTTAATACCGACTTTGGCAAACAATTCTGGCTTGGTAAGTGGAAGTTCTATGGCTTCTCGTACGGATAAAATCTCATCATCCAAACCTGCTACCATTTCGTAGGTGATGTCAGGCTTTTCGACCATTTCCGAACCACTAACGATTGGATCCCATGCATCATGGAGAACTTCGACCAACGAAAGCGAATCCTGATTCAAAGCAACCCTTGTTCCTGGCTTCAACAATTCTGGTTCAATTCGCTGGTTCAGGGATACTTGGAAAACCGTTCCATTCGAAGATCGGACAATAGCCCGCTCTGGATCAAGAACATCTTGCAATGTACCCACGATTAGTGGCGGAGCACGTAAGTGACGAACTTCCTCCTCAAGCCGACCTGCTTGCTTCTTCATAGCGCGAAGTTCGGATTCGATGTGTGTGCGTTCGCTGATCAATTCTTGCGTCTTTTCTTGCAACCGACGGAAATCTTGCTCAAGGGATTTAACATCGTCATCCTTGTTGTTGCTGACAGAATCAGAATTTCGTTCTACTTCGGTGCCCATCGCAATCAATTATCCCTCGTGGCCACAGTTCATCAATACATCGTCTTCCCCTATGCGATAGCGAAGGGTTCATCATATGTCGGGCCAAGGAGAAAATGGGGATGTTATGGGCGATTGTGAATTATGTGGTGCGACAAATGTATCTTTACGCGAATATCGCGTCAACAAGGCGATGCTAGCCATCTGTCCAAAATGTGTTGCACAACTGAATCTTGGCCCTAAAGAAGAAGCACCAGGTCTTGCTCGTGCTCGTAGGAATCCTACGACAACTCCGAAACCTCGTACTTTTCGAAAAAACAACATTATGAACAAGGCTGAAAAGGAATTGGCCGACGATTTTGCTCGTCGAATCGTCAACGCTCGTGAGGCAAGAGGTTGGAATCAAGCCCAACTTGGTCAAAGAATGGCGGAAACAATCAATGTCATCAAATCGGCAGAATCTGGAAAACCTCCAACCGATTCAGTTGTAAAGAAATTTGAAATGATTCTAGGAATTGAACTGATGGTCGAATCAGAACACGATCACCAAACGATGATTGGAAAAGGTTCGTCAAGTCGAGGAATGACAATCGGTGATTATCTCAAAGATTTGCGGTGAATACATGGAAATTCCAGTTCATGCTATTTGGTTAGCCCAGGATGATCCCAAGAAGAATACAGCTGTACGCGCATCAAAAGATAACCTTCTACGACTGCATAAGGATATGAGGCGATTGCCAAAACGAGGCATCATCCTCGAACCGCTATGTGGTAAGGTATTGGGTCCTGAAGATCGTGAACTATTCGATAAAAATGGAGCCTTGGTAGGCCTTGATTGCTCATGGGCGCAAATTGAAGATTCGGTTCAACAAGTCATGAACAGGACACGACTTCAGCCCAGAATGTTACCGTTGTTGTTAGCTGCAAATCCTGTGAACTGGGGCAAACCTGGTAAATTAACAACCGTAGAAGCACTAGCTGCTTCTCTTTATCTCCTAGGTCGGCCAGAACAATGTCGCACCTTATTGAGTAAATTTCGATGGGGTGAACGGTTTTTAGAATTGAATAAGGAACCATTAGAAGCATATTCGGAGGCAAAAAGTTCTGCTGATCTTGTTGCATTACAGTTTGAATTCTTTGATATTGAGGTTGATACCGATGAATAGATCGAGTCATCACACACCTTTGCAACGGATCACAACAACTGGCGCCGATATTCAAGCCGAACATCTTGTTAAGGAATCAGCAGTTAAGTTGCAAGCACTCAATGATAAGAACAAATTATATTCATTTGCAACGTTGCTAGCAACACCTATTGATTTGGTAGAGTTGCTTGCTGGACATCTTATTTCGGAAGGGTATGCAACATCAATTCAGCGAGAGTCCATAACTCAGAACGACCAAGATGGATATGCGGTATCATATCGAGGCCAACTTCTTCAAGATGTTCAACATCGTATGATTACTTCTTCATGTGGCGCTTGCAACCATCCAGATCTTCTTGTCGACGTTGTTGCAAAAAAGCAACCAACTTCGATATTCGCCGATGCTCAACTGGAGTTTGTTCACAAGGCCTTATCTTCGCTATCATCCTCTATGACTTTATTCCAATCAACAGGGGGATGTCATGGTTCTGGTCTTATCATGCCGGATGCCAAACTTGCCTTCGTTTCCGAAGATATTGGGCGGCACAATACTGTTGACAAAACAATTGGAAAGGCCGTGCTCGAGGGCATGGCTGACTTCAATGACACAATACTCCTCCTTTCTGGAAGGTGTGGCTGGGATATCGTCGCAAAAGCGGTTCGCACCGGTATTTCTACTATAGCATCCCTTGGCGCATTTTCATCAGCAGCCGTTGACCTTGCACGCCAACATAATCTTACTTTGTACGGCTTTGTGCGACAGGATGGCGCATGGAAAGTGGGACATTCTGCAGAAATGTCACCAAGCATTGATGAGTCGAATTGAATTGGAAGTTGTATGAGAGACCCATTTGACGGCTCGACACCGCCTGATACGAATGGGCTACGTCTCACGAAGGTCAAACAAACAGCAGCAGGAATTCCTGCCGCTGTATCCTCATTAAATCATGGAATTCGGAAAATGGGATTGACAAAAACCGTACGTAACTTATTGATGGTCAATCAAAAAGAAGGTTTTGACTGCCCTGGTTGCGCATGGCCTGATCCTGAACACAGAACGTCGTTCGAGTTTTGTGAAAATGGAGCAAAGGCTGTTGCAGATGAGGCAATGAAGGCTAATGTCAACGAACGCTTTTTCCGAAAACATTCGATTCAAGACCTTTTGAATAAATCTGATTATTGGCTCAATCGCCAAGGTAGGCTCGCTCATCCGATGATTAAACGACCACAGGCAACCCATTATGAATCCATTTCTTGGGAAGAAGCACTCGATATGGTTGCCTCTTCAATTAAATCAATGGACAAACCAGAAAGGGGCGTCTACTATACATCTGGCCGTACGTCAAATGAAGCTGCTTTTCTCTATCAAGCACTTGTACGCGCACTCGGTTCAAACAACCTTCCTGACTGTTCAAACATGTGTCATGAATCAAGTGGCAAAGCACTTTCACAAACGATTGGTATTGGAAAAGGAACCGTTCATCTTGAAGATTTTGAGCAGTCTGACTTGATTCTGGTTGTTGGCCAAAATCCGGGGACAAACCATCCACGAATGCTGACTGCATTACGTGATGCGAAGAAAAAAGGTGCGCGTATTGTTAGTATCAATCCTCTTCCTGAAACTGGATTACAACGTTTCAAACATCCACAAGATTACATGTCAGGCGATTTCCAATCCACACAATTGGCTGATCTCCACATTCCTGTTCGAATTGGCGGAGATGCTGCGCTACTCAAGGGTGTTTTGAAATTACTCGTTGATCAACAATCATTCGATCAATCATTTATCGAACACAAGACAATTCATTTCGAACAGTTCAAACAATCACTTGATGAATTTTCATGGAATCAAATCGAGCAAGATTCTGGAATTAGCAGAGAAATTATTGAACAGTTGGCTCAATTATGTGAAGGATCAAACGCTACCATAGCATGTTGGGCCATGGGATTGACTCAACATCGTAACGGTGTCGCAGTTATTCAAGAAGTCGTCAATTTGTTGTTACTCGGCGGCCATATTGGCCGCCCAGGTGCTGGATTGTGCCCAGTACGTGGCCATTCGAATGTTCAAGGTGATCGGACCGTTGGCATCTGGGAAGCACCATCTGAATCGTTTATAGAAAAACTCGAACAAGGCCTAAATTTCTCAATACCCCGTAAACATGGCTATGATGTCGTTCATGCGATTCATGCGATGGAACGCCAAGATGTTGATGTGTTTATTTCAATGGGTGGGAATTTCCTATCTGCTACACCCGATACGAAACGAACGGCTAAAGCGCTTCAAAACGTTGGTTTAACTGTTCAAGTCTCAACAAAACTCAATCGCAGTCATCTGATTACAGGCGAAACTGCCTTGATTTTACCAGTATTGGGTCGAACTGAACTCGACCAAACCTCATCCGGAGAACAATTCGTCACCGTTGAGAACTCAATGGGTGTTGTTCATCGTTCCAAAGGAAATATGAAACCAGTCTCTTCTACATTGTTGAGTGAACCTTCACTCATTGCACGACTAGGTGATAAGCTGTGCCCAGATTTGTTGGATTGGGTTTCACTTGGAAGCGATTACGATTCCATCCGAGACCTCATGGCCAATTCGCTGAACGGCTTTGAGGACTATAACACACGGGTACGCGAGACAAATGGATTCCTTTTGCCAAATCCTCCAAGGGACAATTGCGAATTTGCTACTGAATCGGGTAAAGCTGTATTTACCACGCACCCGTTACCCAATGTTCATGTCGATAACGATCGCTTTGTACTGATGACTATACGCAGTCATGACCAGTATAACACGACCATTTATGGTTTACATGATCGCTATCGCGGCGTTCATGGCAATCGAAGAATTGTTTTCATGAATGCACTCGATATGTCTGAGAGGGGACTAAAAACAAGAGATGTGGTCGACATGACAAGTCATTTTAACACAACAAAACGGACCTCACTCAACTGGATTGTTGTACCGTATGAAATCCCTCGAGGAAATCTTGCAGCTTATTTCCCTGAGGCAAATGAGCTTGTACCACTGGATTCTACCGCAGATATTTCCAATACACCAACATCCAAGTGGATTGAAGTTTCCATCTCAACATCTCCTTTGTTGATTGCTGAAGAGGAATAGTGAACAAATGGGGAAAAATTCTTACATTTCTCTTGTAAAAGAGAATAAAACATATCGGAAATTTTGGCTTGCGGCCTTCATATCGATGTTTGGCGAATGGTTCAATACCATCGCCCTCTTTCTCATTATTCTGAAGTATACCGATTCTGAACTCTTACTGGGCATTCTCATGGCCGTACGCATGGGAAGTTTTGCTCTCATGCAACCTCTCTTTGGCTTGCTTGCTGATCGAGTGAATCGAAAGAACCTGATGATCATTACAAATATCTTCCAAATCTTTCTCGCCCTTGCCTTCATCTGGGTTGACGGTCCCGAAGATATGTGGTGGATGTTCCTCTGTTCTGGATTGATGATGGCACTGCATGGGTTGTATGTCACGGCAGAAAGGGCTGCATTGCCGAACATTGTTTCCGAAGAAGACCTTGCAACTGCAAACGCATTGGATAGTGCGACGTGGTCCACCGCTCTTTGTCTCGGAGCCTTTGCAGGTGGACTTGTCGTATCCGAATACGGCGTGACAGTTGCATTCATCATCGATTCAGTAACGTTCCTTATTGGAACATTGCTCCTTATACCGCTGAATGTCCCACAATCATTCGATAAGGCATCTTCTGGGTCAATTATCACATCTTCTCTCCGAGATATTTGGATAGGGCAAAAAAGGATTCAATCCGAACCACGTCTTTTTCGTATTATTTTTGCAAAGACATCATGGAACATAGCCGGCGGTGGTTTGGCAGGCGTATTTTTGGTCCTAGCTGGAAACAACATCGATTTTGTAGGGGCAGCATTGGGCTTTGGAATCTTTTTCTTTGCGAGAGGGGTTGGTACGGGTATAGGACCGATCCTCGCTCGCCAACTCTTCAAAGATTCTGAAAAATGGCCTCGATTAATTGGTTTACTCATTGTTGTGAGCGGTATGTTTTACCTTCTCGTTGGACTGAGTTTGGATGGTCCATTGTTGCTCACATTATGCCTTGTAACACTGGCGCACACAGCAAGTGGTGGAAACTGGGTGCTTTCGACCGTTCTAACACAACAGTGGGTCGAAGATGAAATGCGAGGCCGTGTATTTTCGACCGACATGCTCCTTATGTCCATTGGTCAAGTCATCTCAACGATCTCGGCAGGATTCTTAATCGAAAACGGATATGTCAATTTACAACAAGGAATTCTCTCCTTTGCTTGTTTAATGATCCTATCAGGATGTATCTTTACAATTTGGAATCCTAAACAGAAACACACAACTCATGCGTACACGCAGGTGGCTTGAAGTATCGACGTTCTTCAAGATTCTCACTGATGATATCCAATTGCAGTGTCGATGTATCTCCTTCTTGAATGGTCACAATTGAAGAGGTACTTGCTGGTAGATAATCTTCGCCTGTTGATGCGAGCGATATTCGAATTGTATGGCCTTCTGCAATCATTGCGTCGAGTGGGAAGAATTCCATTTTCGCATTAATCGTCTCAAAGATTGGGGTCCATGTTTGTATCTCATCTCCACCTGCATGGTATCGTAAATCCATAATTGCATGTCCTACATGGATGCAAGTTCCTTCGTAACAATCTTCCATCAATGCGTACAATTGCCCTCCGACAGTAGCTGTTGTCACATCAACGTGTAGGCGTGGTGTTCCAGCAACACGTAATGTTTCGGTTAGGGGTTCTGTTTCCCATACAGGTCCAGAACTCGCATCAGGTAATATTGTCAGCGACCCTCCAACATTGGACAACTCATCCCCCAAACTGGCAATCCATTCCGTTGTATCTGCAGGAGGATATCGGTTAAATTCCACTCGCCAATCACCGTAGTTATCTTGAACTTCAATCCACAGACCAGGTTGTGGGCCACGTTCTTGGAGATAGTATTCAAACCATTCAAGCAAGTCTTGCATCCAATCATATCGAATCATTTCGGGGAAGGCTTCACCTCCTCTTCCACCCATGTCACTACGTTCGAACAGTTGCTGTGGCCGGTCAGGGTAATCATGATCCCATTGACCGAACAACCCCTTGGCTTCAATTCCCGCGTCAATGAGTGCATTCATTGTAGGGACAGCCATATGTGGGTCAACGTTCCAGTCATGCATTCCTTGAATGAGGTAGACAGAGCCCTGATAATTTTCTAAGACACGGTCCAAAAAGTAGCGTTCTGCCCAATAATCTCCAAACACTTCTGAACCAAGTAAATAGGTGGAAACGCCCGTTCCTGGGCCAATGACATAATCTGGACAAACGTTTTGATAATCTTCCTCATCACCATCCAAACCATAAGATCCATAGACACCATTGTGCATAAACGGTGCACGCGCCTCTGAACTTCCATTTCTCCACATAAGTTCCTTAACCCCAATAAGACCTGAAATCGGTACAATGGTCTTGAGGTAATCATGTTCATTACCAAACATCGCTGCTTGCCATGGAGTCGATCCATCGTATGATTTACCAATTAATCCCACATTTCCGTTGCTCCAATTTTGTTCACCAAGCCATCGTACTGCAGCATCATTGCCGAGTTGTTCAGCAGTGCCCATCAAATCCATGCAATGGTTTGACCGCCCAGTACCCGTTACAGATACTTGAGCAAAGGCATACCCATGCGGTAATATTTGATCGATGATCATTTGACCTAACCAAGAACCAGGAACTTCAATTGTTGGCGTTTGGACACTTGGCTCTTGAAAATATGGGCCGAACTCTGCAATAACTGGAACTTTTACTCCTTCGGGCACTTTAGGCAACCAGTATGCAAGGGATATTTTTGCATCGTTCGTAACACCAGCGCCACCCTCTGTTTCTGGCAACTCGTATTCGACGAATACGTGTGTAGAGTTCCATTCATTTGCCGTTTCCATCAACGAATATGGGCCTTTCTCGAGAACGGTACCATTTTCTAAATCGGTTTGGTAGTTTTTCTTGTAACGTTCCCACAGAGGGGTATATTCCGTGGTTGAATTTTCTTCTTCCTCCACAAACGGTGCCAAAAAGTTTTCAAAATAGATCGAGACAAATAAGAAGACGATGCATACAGCAATTGTGGCACCAAGCACTGCATTGAATTGATTTGATAAGTCCTTCTCAGCATCCAGAAGAATTGCATCTTGCTCAACTCCTGTGCTCATAATCCATATGAAGAGGGTGTTGTTCTTCAATCCGTCGGCTCATCGATTAATGAACAACCCTCAAGTCCTTCGGTTTTCTGGCGTATAATGAGGGGAGTTGAATGTTTGAGCAATCGTGCATTGGTTTACCGGACGAACTTCCTCCGCACCCTGGTATTGACGACTCTGTTGACCATGCACCAATACGAAAACAAGTTCTCAGTTCTGAGGGAGAGCGATTGGCATTGGCAAATGCCTTGCGTTATTTTGAACCCAAGCATCATGCGCAATTGGGAAAGGAATTTTTACAAGAATTAAGGCAATACGGCCGGATTTACATGCATCGATTTCGGCCAACTCGAACCATCGCAGCACTACCTATTCACGAGTATTCTGCAAACTCCTTGCAAGCCTCTGGCATAATGCTGATGATCGATAACAACCTCGACCCAAAAGTTGCTCAATTTCCACACGAATTGATCACCTATGGTGGGAATGGAGCGGTTTTCCAGAATTGGGCGCAGTATCGTCTAGTCATGAAATATCTTAGCGAAATGACCGATGAACAAACACTCGTCATGTACTCTGGACATCCACTCGGATTGTTTCCATCGAACAAAAACGCACCCCGCGTTGTTGTAACGAATGGTATGATGATTCCTAACTATTCAACGACAGAGGAGTATGAGCGGTTGAATGCAATGGGTGTGACGCAATACGGTCAAATGACTGCAGGCTCATACATGTACATCGGTCCACAAGGCATCGTCCATGGCACAACGATTACATTGATGAATGCTGCAAGACTTAAGTTCGGCCTTTCATCGGACAGCAATCTTGGTGGCATGCGTTTTGTGACATCCGGTTTGGGCGGAATGTCTGGTGCACAAGCGAAGGCTGCCGTCATCGCAGGAGCTTCATGTATCGTAGCAGAGTCGAATCCTGTAGCTGCACAGAAACGCCATGATCAAGGATGGGTCGACCACCTATCATACGATGTTGATGAAGCAATCGACATTATGATCAATGCATCTGAAGAAAAAAAGGGATGTTCTGTTGGATATGTTGGAAACATAGTCGACTTATGGGAGCGTCTTGTTGCAAGAGATGTATACGTTCATTTAGGAAGTGATCAAACATCGCTTCATAATCCATATCAGGGTGGTTATTTCCCTGCAGGATTACGTTTTGAGGACGGGCAACGATTGATGCATGAAGAGCCATCAAAATTCAAGGAGATGGTACAGGATTCACTGCGCCGGCATGTTGGTGCTGTCAATGTGATGACAGACCGGGGAATGTTCTTCTGGGATTATGGTAATGCCTTCTTATTGGAATCCGGTCGAGTCGGTGCTGATGTATTCAAAGAAGATGGTTCGTACAAGTACCCGTCATATGTTGAGGACATCATGGGGCCTCTATGCTTCGATCGAGGTTTTGGTCCATTTCGCTGGGTTTGTTCCTCAGGGCTCGATTCTGATTTACTTGAAACAGACAGAATAGCAGGAGACGTCCTTCAAGAGATGCTTGATCATGAACAAGATGAAGATGTTCGTCAACAAATTCAAGATAATTTACGTTGGATACACGAAGCAGACAGTCACAAACTTGTCGTAGGTTCAAAGGCACGCATCCTTTATGCAGATGAGCAAGGTCGTACGCGTATTGCTTCAGCGATGAACAAAGCCATTGCAGATGGTCGAATCAGTGCTCCAATCATACTAGGACGTGACCATCACGATGTAAGTGGTACTGATTCCCCCTATAGAGAAACAGCGAATATTCATGATGGTTCGAAATGGACTGCTGATATGTCGGTTCAAAATTTCGTTGGAGATGCAATGCGAGGTGCAACGTGGGTCAGTTTGCATAATGGTGGTGGCGTCGGTTGGGGTGAGGTATCCAATGGTGGCTTTGGCATGCTCATAGATGGAACGGAAGAAGCTGAACAACGACTTCAATCCATGTTGCATTGGGATGTTTCGAATGGTGTCGCTCGTAGGGCATGGGCCCGTAATGAAGGTGCTATCAAATCCATAAAGCATGCAATGCAAATCAACGATCAATTGAAGATAACAATCCCTGAAATAGTCAAGGATTCCTTGCTTGATGATCTATTCAAGGGTGATTAATTTGGCAAAACGTATAGTTACACTCGATGGTGAGACGTTAAACACATTTGATGTAGCCGATGTAGCATATGGTCATGCAACTGTAACCATTGCTGACCACGCGATGATGCGTGTACAGATGGCTCGTAACGTTGTTGACCGAATCGTTGATGGTGATGAAACAGTCTATGGAATCAATACTGGTTTTGGGTCGCTCGTACATACGCGAATCGGTTCAGAAGATGTCGAACTTTTACAACTTAACTTGATTCGTTCTCATGCTACTGGCCTCGGCCCGAATCTATCGACTGAAATTGTCCGAGCGATGATGTGTGTCCGACTCAACTCCTTGGTCAAAGGGCATTCAGGTTGTCATCCAGATGTGATCAACCAACTTGTCGATTTTATCAATCACTCAATAACGCCTCTCGTTCCGCGAATTGGCAGTTTAGGTGCAAGTGGTGATTTAGCACCCTTGTCGCACTTAGCGTGCGCATTGGTTGGTGAAGGACGAGTTGAGTATCAAGGCGATATTATTGATGCGATGGAAGCAATTCGGCGATGTGAATTATCGCCACTGGTGTTACGAGCAAAGGATGGCTTGTCCTTGATCAATGGAACCAGCCTCATTACAGGTATGTTGTCCCTTGCTGTCGAACAATTGCGCCAATTATTGACATATTCAGACATCATCGCTGGCATGTCGATTGATGCGACCGAATCAACACTAACACCTTTCGATGAACGTATACATCAAACGCGTCGACATGAAGGACAACTCTTTGTCGCATCACGCATACGTTCTATCTTGTCAGATTCGAACATTCTTAACAATCATAGCGACTGCAATCGAGTGCAGGATCCGTACTCATTTCGGTGTATACCACAAGTTCACGGCCCTGTTCAAGAATCATTCAAATCGCTAGTTGAAACGGTAGAGATTGAACTCAATTCCTCAACAGATAATCCATTGATTTTCCCTAATCCAGCAGAACCAGGTCCGCACGAAGTCGTCTCTCAAGGGAATTTTCATGGAGAAGTGCTTGGATTGGTATCAGATGCGATGAGTCTTGGATTGTTTGAACTATCTTCCATTAGCGAACGCCGTATTGATCAAATGTTGGACCCTGACCGACGAGCAATTCGTCCATTTTTAGCAGAGAACGCTGGTCTCGAATCGGGTCTCATGATCGTCCAATATGCGGCTGCTGCGTCGTTAGGTGAATTGCATGGCCATACTACGCCAAGATCTGCCTTTTCAACCACCACTTCTGCAGGTCAAGAAGACCATGTGAGCATGGCTGCAACAGCAAGCTGGAATTTATTCAAAGCGATAGAACGCTGTTCTGAGGTTCTTGCTTGTGAAGCATTTGTTTCCTATCGCGCATTGAAAATCATTGCGACGCCTTCATCGACATGCGTTCAGTCGATGATTCGTTGCTTGGACCAAGTCATTCAGCCCAATATGAACGATCGAAGTACAAGTGATGAACTTGTATCGATTGCTCAAGAATTAACATCCTCAACATGGCTGTCAGTGATCCAATCGTCACTTGAACGACCATTGAAGAAATCAATCTAGAAAATATCTGTTTTCTAATTCATCAAGACCTGTTAGTTGACGTATCCTAAACAATGCAACAGTGCGCTCTTGCGTATCCTTTACATCAGCCAAAATATAGCGTTCCAATTCTACTGCACGGCGCACATTTTCTTCGATCTGAATGTATTCGGCATACATCAGATCTATATCTTCATGATACAGTGATGATTCAACCTCAGCAGTATCCAATCCCATCCTCCGCCATTGAAGGATTCTGCGTTGTAAAATTTGTTTAGTGAAACCTGACTTGGGCAATTTCGTCAACATCACGAGTTTCGGCGTACCATCTTCATTGAGATCCATTTCTAACGACGAACGGATATTCGCAGGATGGTCATGCTGACTCTGGCTCGATTCCATCTCAGTAAACTGCTGTTCATCGATTGTCACATTCAACACTGGTGCTTCTCGATAAATTCTCGACAATTCGCGCTGATCAAAACTACTTGGGGATATTGCGATGTAAACAGTCCAATCGCTCATTGAGATTCTCTCAGAGATGGTACGAATCATTGAATGAACGGATTCAAAACCGTGGAGCGAAGTTAACCACTCCAATCCTTCAAGGAAAATAATCCCCTCTCCTTCACCAAGAGTCGATTCAAGAAAATGATTGATTTTCTCCAGACTGGGTTCGAGTGTGCCGACGCCTTGCGATGATGTTAACCAATAACAGCGAATACTCGAAATGTCCAGTACATCAAGAAGCCTTGATGGAGGCAATCGGGATACGAATATTTGAGCCGTGTCAATGGATAGATCCAACTGGTCGATTTTGTCAACAAATTCAGCTGAATTTTCTGCTTGAATTGAATACATCCTGCCAGACATTTACACTCCCCTTGCGTCTGCTTATAGACGGAGATAAATAGGTTTCATCGTGAGAATGACCATCAATCATTATATTCGCTCATGTTTTGGTAGTCATCGGTGACAAACTATGTCCGATGAAAATAAAGAAGTTGCTATGGCTGAATGTGGTTCGTGTAGGGCGATTGTTCCAGTAGATTCTGAATCTTGCCCTGAATGCGGCATATCATTCTCAGGCGTTTCCGATGAAGCGCTTGGAGAGTGCGGTGCATGCAATGCATTAGTCCCACTCGACTCCACAAAGTGTCCGGAATGTGGTGTTGTTTTCGTCGCTGATGATGTCATCGATATCCTTCGAACGTGGATGGCAAACAACAAAATGGATGTCAAAACACTGTTTGGTCGATTTGACACAAACAACGACAACATGATTGATTCAGGTGAACTGAAAGACGGCTTGCTTTCGTTAAATCTTGCCGACCTGCCCCCTTCACAAGTTGATAAACTCGTTGAGGCAATTGATGAAGACGGTGATAGCCTCATCGATCTTGAGGAGCTTCAAACCATCATTGGGGGTGAATCGCTCCCTGATACGGATAAGGATTCAGAAGCAGATGTCGCGGAAGAAACAACTGAATCCCTGGAATACAACGAAAATGTTCTCTCAAAGGTGATGGAATCCAATGAGATTGACCCTTCAGATAAAGATGCATTTATTGAATTTTCAAAGGATTTCAATACGGATGGAAATTCCTATCTTAAGAAAGAAGAATTGCAAGCAGCAGCTGCGGCATGGAATGAACGCTTAGAATCTGAAGAAGAGGATGCTGAAACCGAATCGGAAGAGACGGTTGTGGCTGAATTAGAAGAAGACGTTAACACAGAATCTGATGATGATTCTGAACAAGAGATTGTTGAAGTTGAAGAGGATGAATCCATCGAGGTATCTGAAGAGGTGGATGAATCCGCGGAACATGAGGAAATTGAAGAAGTCGTTCCAGAACATTCCGACGAAGATATCGTTGAGGAGGATACTGTCGAAGAAGAGGAAGAAGAAGCGATTGATGAGATATCTGTCACGCCTCAGCGCTCTCCAGAGGAAATTTTGGAACAATTACTTGACATCATTGATGAACAAGATAAGTCGCTCGCTAATGCATTTGGCGATCTTGATGACGATGGTAATCGTTTGTTAACATCAAGTGAATTGGTTGTTAAATTGAACGAGATATTGCCAGAAGGATTGAGTGAATCAGAGGCGGATGAACTGCTTTCCACCATGGACACAGATGGTGATGGAAACATCGACATGGTTGAATTCGTTGATGCGATTGAACGCCATGAAGATGGCATTGCATCAATTGAAGATGAAGAAGCTGAAACGGTGAAAACCTTCCCTACTGAATGGCAATCTCGCTTTATGTCAAAGAAATGGCATGACGTTTTTTGGCCACTCATTCACGCATCGTTTTCGATCATTATTGTTGGATTATTGGTCAATGCATTGTTCCCAATCGTCGATGGTACCGGAGGCATGATTGAACTCGATATTCGCGATGATTCACCCGCTTCAGAGTGGTTAATGGATGATGGTACTGTTGTTACAGAAGGCCAAGCCTATCCATGTGATCCCGAAATACAGAAAGGCGAGTGTAAGAATTCATTGACACCATTGGCAGGTAAATCATCTTCAATGCCAGGTGATTTCTATTGGGATGCAATTCTATTCATGGTTCTCGCAGGAGCTGGACTGGTCTGGAGCCTATACACACATCTCATTCTTGCACCTGGTTGGAGAGCTCGAGTCAAAGCCATGAAAGACGTTGATGACGAACGCGCTGAAGTGAAGGAAGCAATCGAAGATTCAGAATCCGAAGACACAGTGGACGAGGAGGACATGGAGGACAAAGAATCCGTCGAAGATGATGCGACCGAAACCGAGGAAGTTGAGGAAGAGGAAGCTGAAGAAGGCCAAGAGGAAGAACTCGATATTGGCTCGTACGTAGGTCTTGACATCGATGGCGAGGAGTATTATGGAACAATCATCGAGTTTGATGATGAAGAAGAAACCGTCACAATTGAAGAAGAAGAAACTGGTGATGAAATCGTAGGTTACCAGGATGAAATGTTTATTCCAGAGGATTAGAATTGACAACAGATCCATTGTTCTCATTCCTATCAGCAGTCCGCTGTCCTTCATGCGGAACGCTTGAAACCAAGGGTACATTCAAGTGTCCAGAATGTGGCCTTTTTCATTCAAGTCTACCGATGGAAGAAAGAAAAGCGCCAGATCCATCAGAGCGCACTGAACAAAGGGAAATTGATCCTTCAGCATATTCATTGTCTTCAAGTGCAAAAATGATTGACGAATCATTTGAAGAGACCAATGAAATCCAATCTTGGACTGGCGGGAATACTGACTTTTCTAATCTCGATGATGAACCTATTTCTGTTCAGAAAACTGATAACAAACCACACAATGATGAAAATTGAGCAATAAGTATATGAATAAATATTGTTATTTTCATTTATTCATTGAATTAAGAGAAGAATTCATTGGTGGGCTCGGAGAGAATCGAACTCTCGATCTTTGCCATGTCAAGGCAACGTCATAACCCCTAGACCACGAGCCCTAGGTATTCTTCCCACCACCGACGCGTATTTATTCACATCGGTATGGGCATTTTCAGATTACGATATGATCTTTGAAATCCGACCTGAGCAATTCGGTTGGGAACAGTTACCTGCAAATCGAGTACGCCCATTTGACATTACAATTTTTTTCCCGTTCTTGATCGGACCATATGTTTTGCATTTCATACAAAATCCCTCGATTACAGTCATAACAGATGCTCACCGAAGGATATGTATGAACTCTTTGGCCAAAAAAGTGCAAATTTCATGGTTAGACCCCCTACTTTTTGGGGTGAATATTGGATTTATTGAATGTTCTTTGGAATTTTAGATAGGAAAACGTTGTACTGCGTCAAAATCGAGAGCATATTAGCAACGATATGTTTCGCAACTACGTTGGAAATGTCGTATAACTACCATTATGCGACAGGAAGGGTCACGAATCCTCGCCCTGTTTGAACTGTTCAAGGAATTGGACCTCATCTACTTCGAATATTCCAACAAGTGGAGGCCCACTCATGAAACTTTCAAGTGGTCCATGTTCAGGATCCAGCTTCGTAGCAACCATTTTTGAAATGCTCTTCATGTTCTTACGTGACTTGTATAATGATTGCACCAGAAATAATGGCTGACCATCAACAGATCTCGCAGCCCATGCCATGATACATCCGTCTTGTCGACGTTTGAGTTCTTGGTGAGCATTCAGAATTCTCAAAAATCTCGCATCGACTTTTTTCTGTGAAGAACAAACAACCGTTTCCAACCAAGCCATGAATAATCACCAAATATATTTCAAATAGAGTTAAATTATAGTAATGCTGAGATAATTAATCTTCAAAATTCAATATGCTGCCCTTCGAGACACACTGATTGAACGGGAGATGATGATGGCATCATGCACCAACTCTCCCAGTGCTTGCTCTTGAGAATATTGAAATTCGCTACTGCACCTTTTTCGATTACTCCATGTTCAAGGCCATCGGTTCGAGGTGTAGATCGAGCAGCCATACGAGTTACACACGAAAGTGCATGATAAGGGTCCATTCCATTCTTCTGAACAGCCAAAGATCCAATGAAAGGAATGCTGTTGATGTAACAATTCGGATTAAAGTCGGATGCTAGGGTGAATTGGATGCCACATTCAATTGCATCATTGAAATCTGGCCACGCATCACCATTGCAATACGGCGTACCTGGTAAAAATCCAGTCATTACGCCCGCATCGTTCATTTTTTGCCTCGTATCAGAAGGCGTATGGTGAGCATGATCTGCTGTACGAACTTGTAGTTCAGCAGCAAGTTCGCCTCCACCGCCATCCGAAAATTCATCTACGTGCATTCGTAAGTCCAAGCCACCTTGTCTTGATGCGCGCAAAATATCTTCTGATTGTTCAATGTTGAACCAACCAGGTTCGCAGAAAACATCGGCCGATTCTGCTAGATTAGAATCCAAAACCTCTGGCAATTGTTCAGACAAAATTTCCTCGGTATACGACGCATAGGTATGGTCTGGAGTCACAGCATGAGCGCCCATCCATGTTGAGTGAATAGATGGAAGATTCGATTCATTCTTAAGTCGGTCGACGATGTTCAGTAGACGCAATTCTTCTTTCGTTGAAAGTCCATAGCCTGATTTAGCTTCAAGAAATGTGACACCATTCTGGAGAGCTTGTTTCATTCGTTGCATACCGATTGAATACAATTGTTCATCTGTAGCATTTCGAGTTGAATTGACAGTTTGCATGATGCCTCCTCCCATACTTGCGATATCTGCATAGGTTTTCCCTTCCATTCGCAACCGATGCTCATTGAATCGATCACCAGCCCAGACAAGATGGTTGTGTGCATCAATAAGTCCTGGAATAATTGCACGCTCGCCAACATCAATGAATTCAACGTCTGATGATTCAAATTCGTCTATTGAATCTACAACATCCTCGATAACATTGTCTTTTACAATAATATTTTTTCCTTTAATTAAAGAATTATTTTCATTCATTGTTTGAATCGAACCAATGTTGTGAAATATGGTTCGCATAGTTCTTGCAAAAGGTGAGGGTTGAAGAACAATCGCATGCTCGGGTAACCATGAGCGATGGAAAATGGACCATTGGTATTGAATCCACCGCACATACATTTTCGTTTGGGCTCGTCGATCCTAACGGCATACCATACCCTTCTGTTGGAGACACAATTAAGCCTCTTGAAGGTGGCATCCATCCAAGAGAGGCTGCAGATCATCACCGTGATTATGCAGGAGAACTGTTCCATCGCGTGCTTGAGTCTCAACAACTCACTACCGCTGACATTGGAGCGATTGCATACTCACAAGGACCAGGACTTGGACCATGCCTAAGAATTGGAGCATCAGTTGCAAGAACATTGTCCAGCAGGCTTGATGTTCCCCTCATCGGCGTTAATCATTGTGTAGCTCATATTGAAATTGGTCGACAACAATGTGAATGTGATGACCCAGTTTTACTCTATGTTAGTGGAGGCAATACACAAGTCATTGCTAAATTACAAGGAAAATATAGAGTTCTTGGCGAAACTCTTGACATCGGTATTGGTAACATGCTCGATAAGTTCGCTCGGCAACAAGGTATTCCTTTCCCAGGAGGCCCGGTAATCGAAAAACTTGCCAAAGCCTACATCGACGAGAATCCAGATGCTACACTCGACGGATTGGAATTACCTTACCCTGTACGAGGAATGGATCTTGCCTTTTCAGGAATTTTAACTGCGGCACAGCGCCTTATCGAAAAGGGACATTCATTGGGCGCAGTTTGTTGGTCACTACAGGAGCATGCATTCGCTGCATGCATCGAAGTGGCTGAGCGAGCACTTGCACATAGTGGCAAGAAGGAAGTTCTTCTTGGTGGAGGCGTAGCCTGCAACAATCGCTTGCGAGAAATGTCAACGCTTATGGCTACAGAACGTGAATCAACATCGCATGCACCTCCAAGGATGTATTGTATCGATAATGGGACGATGATTGGCCTCTTGGGGTATATTGAACTTAAGCATGGACGCAAAACTCCATTCGAGTCGAGTGGAATTGATCAATACATGAGGACAGATGACACGCCAGTCAACTGGAGTTGACCATTTCTATCGGATTGTTTTTAACAAGTCGGCATAGAGGTTTCATTACTGGGGGATTCATAATTCGAGACCGTCGCAGAAAACCGGATGAGCCATTCAACCCATTCGCTGCGAATGCCAATCAAGTACGCCAGAAGAAACGAAGTGAGCGCAGTCATGTTTCAACTCCCCAGTCTTCTGCTCAAGGTCGACCCGCGCCTCGACAATCTGTCGATCAAGATGAACTCAGAAAAAAACAGGAAGAGGCTCGACGTCGATTGGGTTCTACGGCAACAGCCCCTACTCCAGTTGTACAAAAACCAGCAGTGAATTCAAGCGCACTTCACGCAACAACCACTGTGGATTCAAAACAATCTATTTCGAGAGCCGATCGCCTCGCAGAACTACGAAAGCAATCGCAAGAATCTGTCAAAAAAACCGAATCCATTCTGGAGCCTATTGCTCCACAGCCAGAAACTGTTGATGTAGTTGAAACTCCTACGCAAGAAGTTCAAATCGAAGAATTCGAAACAGCAACAGTTGATTCAATAGAACCCAATCCTGTTAAAGAAGAGGCAATAACTGTTTCAAAAAATGTATTCAAACAAATCGTCACACAAACGCCGAAGAAGCGTGAAGGTCGACGGAGAAGATCTCGTCATGATGATTCTGGCGGAGGCCGTCAACCAAAGGTGAAAAAACTGAATCGTCAGCGGTACAACGATTACAAATATGCTGCTCGTGACATCTTATCTGATGAGCGAGTCGGTGATGAACACCGATCCAATCTACTCGGCCAAATCTGGGCGAAAGGTGAGCGCATTGGCGTCGATGCAAGTTTTGAGTTCATTGAAGAGAAACAAGAACAACTCATTATCAGTGAAGATATTGCTCAACAACTAAAGGACCTCGTCAAGGCTCTCACGACTAGGAGATGAAAATATGGCCGTAATTGAGAAAGATGCTGTTGCTTCTGTGCATTATACTGGAACACTACCTGAATCTGGCGAAGTATTCGATAGCAGTGAAGGGCGAGATCCACTGACATTCCTTGTTGGACACAAGCAAATGATTCCTGGCTTTGAAGAAGAGTTGATGGGCGCTAAGAAAGGAGAGCGTCGTACCTTCACACTCGAACCAGAACGAGCCTATGGGCCTCGAATACCCGAAGCAGTTCAACAAATTCCGAGAGCAATGTTTGGCGATATTCCTCCTGAACCGGGAATGACCCTTATGTCGGATGTTGGTCCGTTCAATGTTGTATCAGTTGAAGGTGATATCGTCACCGTAGATTTCAACCATAAACTCGCAGGTCAAACACTCGTATTTAGTGTCGAAGTTGTTGATGTCCGAGAAGCTAAAGTTGACGAATTGGATCATGGCCATGCACATGGACCAGGAACCACGAACGCTGACGAATGCGAGAATTGATGAATCGCCTTCGCATGGTTACATCATGGTCGACCTAAGAAAAGCCTCATGGGAAACGCTCGGCGGGCTACCCATACCGGCCTATCACAACCCAGATGATTCAACAGAACGACCAGGCCAACCACCATACACTCGAGGAATTCATGAACAAATGTACCGCTCCCGATTATGGACAATGCGACAATATGCTGGTTTCTCATCTGCGAAAGAAACGAACGAACGATTTCGATTACTCCTCGACCGCGGACAAAAGGGACTGTCGGTAGCATTCGATCTGCCTACGCAACTCGGTCTTGATGCTGATGATTCACTCAGTCAAGGAGAAGTAGGAAAGGTCGGTGTTTCGATCTCATGTCTTCAAGATATGCGTGACCTTTTCGACCAAATTCCTCTCGATAAAGTCTCGACATCGATGACGATTAATGCACCTGCAATTGTACTCCTTGCGATGTATTGTGTTGTAGCCGAAGAGCAAGGGGTTTCAACGGAAGAAATTTCTGGTACAATACAAAACGATATTCTCAAGGAATACATTGCACGTGGTACGTATGTTTTCCCACCAAACCACTCGATGCGTTTGATTACAGATATTTTCGAATTTTGCTCTGAACACATTCCAAGGTGGAATACAATCTCAATTTCAGGATACCATATCCGCGAGGCTGGTTCAACTGCGGTTCAAGAGCTTGCGTTCACACTATCAAATGCCTTGGCATATGTCGATTCTGCACTTGACAAAGGACTTGATGTCGACAAATTTGCACCTCGTTTATCGTTCTTCTTCAATTGTCACAATGATTTCCTAGAAGAGGTTTCGAAGTTTCGAGCGGCAAGGCGACTATGGCATGACTTAATGACTGAACGATACAATCCCAAGAATGCAAGGTCAACGAAATTACGGTTTCATACCCAAGTAGCTGGCGTATCGCTCACCGCACAACAACCACTCAATAACATCACCCGTGTTACCATCCAAGCACTTGCTGCAGTGTGTGGTGGAACACAAAGCCTTCACACCAACAGTTACGATGAAGCACTTGGCTTACCAACTGAAGAAAGTGCAACAATTGCATTGCGAACACAACAAATCATCGCGGAAGAATCGGGTGTTGCTGACGTTGTCGATCCATTTGCCGGTTCATATCACATCGAGGCATTAACCGATGAAATGTATGATCGTGCACGCAAAGAAATTGAGAAGATCGAAGCACTTGGTGGTGCGTTGAAGGCCATTGAACAAGGTTATCAGCAACAAGAAATCCATACGACTGCTTATCGATATTTCAATGAAATCGAGCGTGGCGAACGGCGTATTGTTGGCGTCAATCACGGCACAATGGATGAACAACTCGCAATTCAACCTATGAAATTGAATCCAGAAGTTGCCCAAAATCAAGTGCAGCGATTGAATGAATTACGAGCGAGTAGAAACACGGAAGCGGTTCAGTTAATCCTCGAAAAAATTTCCACAGCTTCAGAAGATGGTAGCAATCTATTCCCATTGATTCTAGAAGCAGTCCGAAAGAATGCGACACTTGGCGAGATAATGGCAGCCATGAAACAAGTTTTCGGAACGTATTCCGCACCCAGTGGATTTTAGGTGAAATCAATGAAACAAACCATCACAATCGACCATATTGGAATCGCATCAAACTCTCTTGATGAAGGAAGTCGATTTTGGAAACTTATTGGGCTAACAGCAAAAGGTGAAGACGACCGTGTTGAGGATCAGGGTGTTGTAACTCGTTTCTTTCCTCTTGGCCAAGTCGAACATTCTGAAACGAATATCGAAATTTTGGAACCAACAGGGCCGGAGACGCCGATTGGTAAATTTCTACAGAAACGTGGCCCAGGAATTCAACAACTTTGTCTAGCTGTCGACAATTTAGAAGCAATGATTGCCCACCTCATCGCAAATGGAATCAATATGATCGATGAAACGCCAAGAAAGGGCGCACATGATTCCATGATAGCGTTTGTCCATCCTAAAAGTACTGGCGGAATCCTCATTGAATTGAAACAACGATGAGAGGAATAACCAACAGAATGCTCATAATCGTCCTTGAGTTCTCCGAGATGATGAGAAGCTGCATCGACCACCTCATGGCCCTACCGCACATCGCTGGACCTCGAATTCGTCAAGAGTCAGAATTTCTTGCTCAACAATTAGAGACACTCAGACTCAATGGTACGATTTCCAATGAAGCTTTTCTTGACGCAGGGGCTGTTCAAGGTGCCTTTGAACTCATAGGAACACTCATAGAAATGGGCGTATCACAAAAAGAAATCCAACAAGAATTACGCAACACACTCGACCGAGCAAAGCGTTTGGAAGAGAAGCATCCAGGTTTGGATTTCGCTGTTGAAAGTGGACGTGCATCTTGAGAGTGTCTCAAATGGAACCCCTTCTTTGCCTCAAGGATGTCAAGAAATCCTTTGGTGATGTGCAAGCCATTGAGCATGTCAATCTCAATATTTACAAAAATTCGGTTATTGGTTTGGTTGGCGGCAATGGTGCTGGAAAAACAACATTGTTGCGACTCATGTCTGGTGTATATCGTCCGACAGAAGGATCGGTCAACTTAGATAATGACCGCCCTGTTACAGAAATGCGTTCCGTCCTCGGCGTCGTTCCAGAATCCACAGGTTTGTATTCCAAACTTACTGCATGGGAAAACATTCGATACCACAGCAGACTACATGGAATCGATGACCAATTGGCTTGGAACCGCACCTATCGTTTTGCCAAGTTGCTCGACATTGATGGATCTTTACATCGTTATACTGAAGGTTTCTCCCGTGGAATGAAACAAAAAACAGCGCTTTTACGCGCACTAGCACATGGCCCTCAAATTCTTCTTCTCGATGAACCAACAGGAGGCCTCGATGTTACATCTGCGAGAACAGTTCGTAAATTGGTAAGGAAATTGAAGGATGAAGGAGGAACTGTCGTTTATTCAACACATCACTTAGCAGAAGCGCAACAGGTGTGCGATCGAATCATCATTGTTCATAACGGAATCATCCAGGCAGATGGTACGCCAAAGGAATTACTCGAACTAACACAAACCTCAACACTCGAAGAGGCATACGTTTCATTGACAAGAGAAACTGCTCGTCCAAGGATGGAAGAAACCGAAAAAACATCGAAAATTTCTGCGATGTGGAGGCGACTCTTCACACCGTCATCATCGCTGGAGGTGAACGAGGATGAATAGTCGAAAGCGAATCATCATCGTTGCCAAGAAAGAAATCATCGAATTCGTTCGAGATTGGCGGACGATTGTTGCACTGGTCCTTATTCCACTTCTTCTCTTTCCACTTCTCTTCATCGCTTTTCCCATCGTGATGCAAAATGAAGCTGCCGAACTGAATGAAAAAACAGTACATGTCTTGATTCAATCCGATGAAATTGAAACCTCATTGATTATGGAAATCGAAAATCAATCTGCATTGACTACAACTGAAGCAATGCCGGCGAATCTGTTGACCCTCTCAGATTCGGGTAATGATACTGAACGATTGCGTAATATGGAGTATGATGCTATACTTCGAATGGAACAACGAAACGATACATGGTATTATGCGATTCTTCATCTTTCTACTTCCGAACAATCAAATGAAGCACGTAGTAGAATCCTCGACGTTCTTATCCAATGGGAGGAAAATCTAACTTCGGAGCGAATCGAATCAGCTGGTCTCGATGTTGATTCAACCCTAAATCCAGTGCGATGGGACGGTACGATCGCAGATGCTGATGTTGCTACAAAAGGAGAACAAGCAGGCATGTTGTTATCACTCTTCATTCCATTCGTTCTAGCGATATGGACGGCAAGTGCAGCAGTTCAACCATCAATCGACATGACGGTTGGAGAACGAGAACGTGGGACATTGGAATCACTTCTCAGCCTTCCGTTATCGAGATCTGAATTACTCTTAGGAAAATGGTTAGCCGTTGTCTCGATTACCGCTGTTGGTGTAACTTTGCAAATAACAGGCTTATTGTTTGGAATCGCATACCTTGCCAGTGATTTCATCGATGTACCTTCGTTAAGCATTTTTGCGATACTTCTCCTCGCGCTCGCTGTTGCATTTTACGGTACGATGGTGATCGCCCTGTATCTTGCGCTCGCCATGCGTTCAAAATCAGTCAAAGAAGCAGGCTCTGTCTTAACACCGATCACGCTTGCAATGATCATGCCCATTCTGTTAACTCAATTCATCAATTTAGATGATGTCGAAATGTTTTGGTTTGGAATTCCGTTCGTCAATGTGCTCCTCGGTTTACGTGAACTACTCCTGAATCGAATCATCATTGAACATGTTCTTGTTTGGGTACTTGTTTCGAGCATTGTTTGTTTCATGACGATTCGGTATGCAGCAAAACAATTCAATCGAGAAGACATCATCACGACCAAATCATAGTATTCTTCAAGTAATACTATACGATGGGCTGGATATGCCCAAGATAAGTTTAGACATGCCGAGCGAACTTCTCAGTGATTTGAAAGGCCATGTTGGTGACGACAAGAAATTCATCAGTGTAGCCGATGCTATTCGTTCAGCCTGCAGGAAATTGTTGGACCAGTTGGACAGTATTGATGCACGACAAGGTCGAATTGGTGGTGAATAATATGACGACACGAAAAGATGCAGAAGAAGCAGTATTCACGCTGTTAACATACTTGGATTCCCAGCCAAATCGGGAAGGATTGAAAGATACGCCACGAAGAGTAATCGATTCCTGGGATGAGGTATTTGCAGGGTACAAATCTGATGCAGAAAGTATACTGCAAGCGACATTCAACGCAGAAGGCTATGATGGCATTGTTTTGCTAAGTAATATCGAGTTCCATTCAACATGTGAACATCATCTTCAGCCCTTTAGTGGCAAAGCCCATGTCGCATACATCCCTGTGGATCGAATTGTTGGCATTTCAAAATTGGCTCGAATCGTTGACCATCATGCCTTACGGCTACAGAACCAAGAGCGCATCACCAACGATGTTGCCAATGATCTCGTTCAACATCTCAACCCGTTAGGAGCAGCCGTAATCATACAAGCATCCCATGGTTGTATGCGATGCCGTGGTGTCAAAAAGCAAAATGCTCTCATGACAACGAGTGCAATGCGTGGCGTTTTCTTCGATAAACAAGAAGCGCGTAATGAACTGATGCAGCTGATTGAAAATGCGAGTTGATGATGATTATGTTATGCACACGTTCTGGCGAAGTCGTTGGTGATGATCCCTCCGATTTGTCGACAGAATATCCCGTGGTTGAAATCTTCCATTCGGTTCAAGGCGAGGGATTTCATGCAGGTATTCCTCATGTGTTTGTTCGCTTTGGAACCTGCAATCTACGTTGCTCTTGGTGCGATACTGATTTCGATACCTTCGAATCGATGAATGCCGTTGACATACTCGGCAAGATTCTACAATACGACTGCAAGCGTGTCATTTTCACAGGCGGTGAGCCTATGCTGCACAATCTTTGGCCATTGCATCGTTTACTGAAACGTAGAGGCTACAATCTATCTGTGGAGAGCAATGGAACAATCGAGATTCCTGAAGGTCTTATCGATTGGATTTGCATTTCTCCAAAAGATCAAGTCTATCCAAATTCAGTTATTCGTCAACGAAATGGGAATGAGCTGAAAGTTGTCTATTGTGGTCAGGAATTGTCCATGTATGATGAACTCAAATCCGGCTTTGAGCATCACTTCATTCAACCATGCTATATCGATTCAGCAACGATTGAAGAAAACGGTATCTTGTTTCAAGAAACGGAAAATCTCGTAAAAAAAAATACTGGCTGGAGACTGTCATTGCAGACACATAAATGGATGGGAATTCTATGAAAACAGTCGTCATGGCACTCAGTGGAGGCATGGACTCTACATGTCTTCTTTTGCACTACCTCTCACGTGATTACCGTGCCATATGCATTTCATACCAATATGGACAAAAACATGCAATCGAACTTGAACGAGCGACTTCTACAATTCATTTATGTCAATCAAAAGGACTGGATGTGCAACATCACATCGTTGATCTCTCTCCAGCAATGTCTCTTTTTGATTCAGCACTCACTTCCAAAGGACAGGAAGTTCCAGAGGGACACTACGAGGAGGATCAAATGAAACAAACAGTGGTTCCGAATCGAAACGCAATCTTCGCATCAATCCTCTATGGTTTTGCCTTATCTGAAGCTAAGCGAACAAACGAAGAAGTCGTCCTTGCTTTGGGCGTACATAGTGGCGATCATGCAATCTATCCAGATTGTCGACCGGAATTCTACCAAGCCCTACAAGCAGCATTCGAAGTGGGTAATTGGGAGAGTGAATTGGTGGCGTTTGATCTGCCATATCTCCATGGGGATAAGACATCCATTCTAATTGATGCAATTGAGAGTACCCAAACACTTGGATTCGATTTCGACACAGTACTTGCGAATACAATCACTTCATACAATCCCGATCAAGAAGGGCGAAGCTCAGGTAAAAGCGGTTCAGATATCGAACGTATTTTGGCTTTTCATGCAATTGGACGTCAAGATCCAATTGCCTATCAAGATGCGTGGGAAAATGTGCTCAAACATGCATTGATGGTTGAATCACAATTCAACGGAGAGGAACATTATGAGTCATGAAGAACGAATTGCATCTTTATCTGAAATGGCATATTATGTCACACAACAAAATGGTACTGAAAGGCCATTTACAGGCATTCTCAACAAGGAATATCGTCAGGGTGATTATTTTTGCATCGTTTGTGATACACTCCTGTTCACGGACCAGATGAAATTTGATTCGGGTTGTGGATGGCCAGCGTTTCACACAGAACATTGTGATGCAGAGATTAAACGAATCATCGACACATCTCACGGAATGACCAGAGTTGAAGTACGATGTGGTAATTGTGATGCCCATCTAGGGCACGTATTCAACGACGGTCCACGTAAACATGGGGGAGAACGATATTGCATCAACAGTGCTGCAATGCGATTTGAGGTGAAAGAATGACAACAAGAATTCGTCGATATGTCGAAACCGATACAGGACACCGAGTTCCTAATCACAAGAGTAAATGCCGTCATTTTCATGGCCATAGGTATCGATTTGAAGCAGAAATTGAAGGCGATATTGTTGATCAAGAAGGTGTGAGTGAAGAAGGAATGCTCATGGACTTTAGTGATGTTAGTCAAATCCTTACAGTCCACATCCACGATGTTGTCGATCATGCTTTCGTTGTTTACGAAGGCGATGATGAAGCACGAGCCGTTCTATCACAACTATCATCCGATCACAGAACCGTTGTTGTTCCATTTATTCCGACTGCAGAAAATCTCGCAAAGTGGGCATTTGAACAGGTACAACCTCATATCCAAACAGCCTATGGGAATCGATTGAGACTTGTTGCAATGCATGTTCGTGAAACGCCCAAGAGTTGGGCTTCATGGTACGAATAATCACTCTTCTTCCAGTACAACACGCCTTCGTCGAGACGATTTCCACTCAGGAAGTTGTGATACAAATTCGAGAGCAGTCGAAGCATCAACAAATCCACCGATCAAACGATTTGTTTCATCAGGTTCCATTCCCGAACGCTGCAAAGCACGTGTCAAGGAGTGTGTAAACGAAATTCGACGCTCGTCTCCTCCAGGCAAGTATCGAGCGATGTCTTCGATTGCCTTCCTCAACACATTACGTTGCGCTGGAGAAATTCCTCGTTGAAGTGGAACAATATCAGGAAGCGCCTCGTCATGACCTTGATTTTCGAGGACTCGGTAGCGATGCAGCTCATAGGTAAGAGTGTGAACTGCATGGCTTAGATTCGTTATCGGATAGCCTTCCCATGTTGGAAGTGTGACAAGATAATCACAACGAAGTAAATCCTCTGTACTCAATCCCTTTCCTTCTTCGCCAAAAACAAGAGCAACATTTTGATCAATATTGGAAACACGCTCTGTAAATTCCCATGGATACATGAAGTGACGTTTCTGTGTTTTATCGCCAATCTCTCGCTTTCCTGACGTACCAACGACCAGAGAACAATCTGCGATGGCTTCTTCGAAGGTATTGAACATTCCACACGTATCCAATACACGACCAGCATGTTTCGCTCGATTGCGTGCCTCAAGATCATCAGGATGGCACTCTGGATTCACCAAGCGTAACGAATCAAAGCCATGATTCAAGAGCGAGCGACAAACGGCACCAAGATTCCCTGGATGCTGTGTACCAACCAATACGACATGCAAACGATATGTCGCATGAGGCAAAGGTAAATCGCTTCTCTCACCCATCATTCTTCCTCCAATCGGTTAAGGAATTCTGCAATCCATAGCGGATTGCAAGCTTGGTAGATGAAGAACAGGAAACCCCCTTGTTCTCGATCAGGCATCACCAATGAACGTCGCCGCACGTTGTACGTGTTACGTAGATGAAGAATGAGTTCTTCCAGTGGTTCTTGCTCTGGACCATGAACAGATACGGGTGTTCTGTTCCAATCAACCCAAATGGGCAATCTGACAACCCCATTAATCGGTTCGGCGTTGTCGGTAACGAGTCACGTATCCTGCAATCCAGTTTCGCAACTTTTTGGTACTTACATCGGTAAGTTGCTCAACCATTTTCTTGTTATGATCGAAATCATCGGTGAACTTCTCACCGTGTTCTTCAACAAGACGAATTGCGCGGATTTTGATAAAACTTGGACGAATATTCCCCATGCTCAGGCCTCCTCAAACAATTTAACTTCAATAGGAATATCTGGCTCATCGTGTCGAATCACGGTCAAACGAATCTTTCGAGGTGGGTTTTCAATACCACGTTCCCAGATCTTCTCGTTGACGGAAGGATCGATGTAAATCTCTTCTTCGGGAAGAACCTTGAGGTGACGAATAACTTCATCTCGAATGATTTGGATTGCACGGGGTGCACGCTTGAATCGAGTAATGTTCCAAGCCTTTCGTAGAGGTACGACCAATTCTGATGTTGCTGCTCTTGCCATGTTGAATCACCTCATCGTTGCAACTTGCTACGTCGCCAATGGTGTCGCTTTGGGTGCGATACCGTATTTCTGTTCGTTTTCAACATGACCCAAACTGGGACACGGCGGTTCTGCTTGCCTGCTTTCATCAGGCGGATTTTCTTTGCTGCTGGTTTATTTTTTGACATATTCGAGCACCCCTCTTAGATTCGACGGATAGACGCATCTCTGCGGCTCTTGGATAGGTTCGCTAGGATTCTCTTCAACTGTTCATCGTTGACAGGAATGGAAATTTTTTGTTGTTCGTGAAGGCCAACAAGTTGACGCTTGAGCACATCGGCTTTCGTTGCATCAACAAGTGAAATGTTGGCAAGGCGACTCCGTGCATCCGGTGTAAGAATGGTCTTCATCGCTAAATCCAAGGCTTGTTGTTCTTGTGCTTGGACTTGAGATTCAATCTCAGCATCTGCTTGTTGCTTGGCTTGTTGTTCGAGTTGTTGTTGCAATTCCAGTTGTCGACGTTGACGGAACGCTTCGAGTTCCATCGAATCGTCTGCAACGCTTGTCATTCACTCACTTCCAATCAATACTTGTCAAGGCCGGGATATGCGGCTTCAACTTCTGGGCGTACACTGTGTGCAACTTCGTTCAGGAGTTTTTGTCCAGCCGGAGTGATGACTCGGCCGTTGTAGAGTTGTGTTGATTCTCGACCTTCTGGTTCTACGAGTCGACCGACATCTGTTGCAACAAGCCCTGCATCTTCCAATTGTTGGACCAAAATTCGGATCACCTTACGGGAACCTACACCTGGTGTGTTTGGTTTGGAACCGTTGTTCTTGCGACCACCGAATTCTTGTGATAGCGCGGTGACACCAATCGGTCCTTGTCGAGCAATCTTTCGCAGAATAGCAGCACCGCGTGTGTGCCACCAGTCATCTTGGGTCGGAGGACGCTCTCTTGAGGATCCTGTCTTAACAACATCTGCCCATTCTGGCATCTGAATCGAGGTATTGCTCTTCAATTGTTCAGCAAGAGCTGG
>CEUK01183701.1_pt1 | contig 79549 bp, 70 predicted proteins | sample 356451 | NCBI WGS metagenome assembly CEUK01 (sample SAMEA2622843, study PRJEB7988) | marine metagenome | isolation source: saline water (ENVO:00002010), including
AAAAAAAAAGAGCCCTAAAAAAAGGCTCTTTTTATTTTCAATAAATTATTCTCTCTTATATTAAGATGTTTTAGAAATGCATGCTTCTTTTTCTTTATCAGTACATTTATTTTCTTCGCATACTTTTGCGCATTCCTCTTTTGTCATTTTTGCGCATTCTGAAAGATCACACTTCTTTTTATCCTTAGAACAAGACTCCTCCTTGTCCTTTGAGCAACATTCCTTTTTATCTTTCGAACAAGATTTTTCTTCTTCCTTAGAACAAGACTTCTCTTTGTCTTTTGAGCAACATTCCTTTTTAACATCTTCATGATTATGTGATTCTGAATCATGACTATTTGAATTACAACTTACTAAAGCTGAAATTAATAAGAGAAAAAGAAAGTTTTTCAAAAAATTAATTTTATATAATTTTTCCATTTTGTAATTAATTAGGTTGTATTGTGCTTGTAAATTACAAAAAAAATAATTTACACTAAAATTAAATTAGTTTTCGGTTTAATAAATCAATTAATTTTTTTGAAGTATTATTAAAGTATCTTTTTGTTCTATAACTACTAACCCATATTATACCTTTTATTGAGTTTGTCAAAAATATTTCATCTGCCACTAATAAATTTTGTGACATTATATTACATTCATATACCTTAATTCCATTAGAAATAGCAATATTTATTATTTGCATTCTCATCGTTCCAGCTAAGCATCCATCATCTAAACTTGGTGTATACAATACACCATTACTAACAATAAATAAATTTGAATTAGTTGATTCAATTATGTTTCCTTTATTATTCATGATTAGTAAGTCATCTAAGCCTTTTTTTTTAGCTTGAATTGCCCCTAGTATATAAGTTAATCCATTCTTAGTTTTAAAATTGGATAAGCTTGTTATGGTTTTTTGATGGTCCATAAATAAGTCTATTTCAAATCCTTTGGAGTTAAGAATAAATTTATTTTCGTTAATAGGATATACCTCAATAAAAAAATCAATTTCATTTGATTCTGGAAGGTAGGTACCTCCATTTACTCTATCAAGAGAAATCCTACACTTCCCTCCTTCTTTAATATTAGATTTAATTATAAGGTGATTTATACGGTGTTCAAAAAAAGATGTGTTATAAGATTTTGGAATGTCCATAAATATTGCTTTAGCACCTTCCAACATGCGATTTATATGATTTTCTAAGTTGATTAATTTCCCATTAATAATTCTGATTGTCTCAAATACCCCATCACCATATAAATAACCCCTATTTCCGGAGTTAATAACAGGCCCATTATTTTCAATTACAGAATCATTTTGATTTATATACAACATCTTATTGAAAGAAATAATTAATGAATTCTAAACCTTTATCAATATTAATGATTAAAATGTAAATTATACCAAAAATAGATCCTCCAATATGAGCATCATGAGCAATACCTGTATTATTTTTTTTGTCTTGATAAAACTCATAAAATAAATATAAGGGACCGAATATATATGCAGGTATATCAATTGGTATAAACATTATATTAAGCTTCATACTAGGATTCCAAATTATTGAAGCAAAAATTATTGCTGAGACTGCACCTGATGCACCTAAAGAAGCGTAATTCGGATTATCTTTATTTCTTTCAAAAGGTATACATGATGCAAATAATCCTCCTAATAAATACAAAAACAAAAAATGTAATTGTCCAATAGAATTACCATATTCATATATTAAACCTCCGGGAAAATTTAATAAACTATTTCCCAAATAATATAAAGAAATCATATTAAATAATAAATGACCATAATCAGCATGAATTAACATATGAGTAAAAAATCGAGAATAATTTGAATTATTTTTTATGTCATATGGTATAAATATCATTCTATTTATTAATGATTTATTATTAAATCCAATGATAGATATGATAGTTGTTATTATTAATATGATATTAATTATACTGATTGTCATTTTAATTGTTTTATATTAGCTATTAACAAACTAATTTAATTATTTGAAACTATATTATTTGTCTAGATTATTATTATATATAATTCTATTATCATTAGTTTTTGGTTGCTCGACTAAAGAACCTGCGTTACTTCCCTTTGAAATAAGAGATATAAGTGTTTCTGATAAAATGAAAATAGCAATTTCTAGAAGTTATATAAATAAGATGGGATTACCAGATTCTACATTTAAATATCTTCATGATTATTATTCCAAAAGAGATTATTTGCCTCGTTGGATTAATGATTCTACAATTACTAAAGAGGGTTTTTTAATAAAGAAAACATTGAGTAAACCGTTATTATTGTCAATTCCATTAGGGAGAAAATATTTAAATAAAACAGATAATCATATTCAAGATGAAATAAATTTAACCCTTGCTTTAGCTCAAATTATAAGTGATTTAAAGTACGGCTTTGTAGATTATAAAAATAAAATAAAAAAAAATAAAAAAATTATACCCTATCATAAATTGGATTCACTTATTCAGTTTAATTTTAATCTTGACTTAAGACCTCAATTTTTAAAATATGGCCCAAATGATAGTACATATAGAATCATTGGTGCGGGCTTGATAAAATTACTTGATTCTAATTCTTTAGATACAAGTACATTTAATGTTAAATCAATTAAGTATGATACCATTCAGACATTAAATCAAACGAAAAAAGCATTAATATCAAAAGGTTATTTCTCTGAGTTAGATAATGATAGTTCAATATTTTTGGAATCATTAATTAAATTTCAAAAAGATAATAATCTTAAGCCTGATGGTGTAATTGGAAAATATACTTGTATGGCTTTAAATGAAAGTACTCTTAGAAAAGTAGAGAGAATACTTTTAGCAATGGATAAAATAAGGGATAGGGAAAATAGACCAGATAAATATATACATATTAATATACCAGAGTATAAATTACGTTATTACGTAGATGGTAAAATTAAAAGTGAACACAAGATAATTGTTGGTAAGATTGAAACTCAGACACCAGAATTAGAATCAAAGCTTAGGAAAATTGTTTTTTATCCATTTTGGAATGTACCTTATTCTATTTCTAGTAAAGAAATACTTCCTAACATAAAAAGAGATAGCTCATACCTAAAAACTCATAATTATGAGTTGTTTAAAAACAAAAATGAAGTAAGTGCTGATTCTGTTGATTGGACTAAAATATACGAAAACACCTTCCCTTTTAAAGTTAGGCAAAAGCCAGGCTTTACTAATAGTTTAGGTATAGTGAAGTTTGATTTTTATAATAAGTACTCAGTTTATTTTCATGATACACCATCTAAATATTTATTTAATACTTATGTTCGTTCATATTCTCATGGTTGTATGAGAACAGAAAATCCAATTGAATTAGCAAAAGAAATACTTAGTAATGATAAAAGAGGATGGAGATATAATACATATATTGATTCTCTAGATTCAATATTGAAAAGAGGACTGAATCATGAAATTAAGCTGCTGTCCCCTATTCCTGTTTTTGTTGAATATCAAACTGTATCAAGAATAAAAAATAATATAGCGAATTATATTGATATATATTCACGTGATGATGAATATATTAAAATAATGAATGAATTATAATACAAGAATTTATAACTTTATAAATAACAACATAAAAATATGTCTCATTTAATATCCCCTTCTATACTATCATGTGATTTTGCTAATATTCAAAGAGATGTTGAATTATTAAACTCTTCAAAAGCTGATTGGCTCCATATTGATATTATGGATGGTGTTTTTGTCCCAAATATATCATTTGGTTTTCCAGTTTTAGAAGTAATTAAAAAACATGCTAAAAAACCTTTGGATGTTCATCTTATGATAACTAATCCAGATCAATATATAGAAGATTTTCATAATTGTGGAGCAGAGATTTTAACAGTTCATTATGAAGCGTGTACTCATCTTCACAGAACAATTGAACTAATTAAATCAAAAGGTATGAAAGCATCAGTTGCACTGAATCCACATACAAATGTGATGGTTTTAGAAGATTTAATTAATGATATAGATATGGTTTTAATAATGTCTGTAAATCCAGGTTTCGGTGGCCAGAAATTTATTAATAATTCATTATTGAAAGTAAAACAAACAAAAGATTTAATTCAAAGAAAGTCATCAAAAGCAATTATTGAAGTAGATGGAGGAGTAAATAATAAAAATGCACCCAGTTTAATTAAATCTGGAGCAGATGTACTTGTAGCCGGAAGCCATGTTTTTAATTCTAAGGATCCTGTTCAGACTATAGTTGATTTAAAGTCAGTTTGATAGCTCATAATCAATTAATTATATTTGCTGTTTATGCAAAATATATTATATAATATCTTCGTTAATTTATATATGAGACAAATATATTTTTTAATTCTATTTATAGTTATAAGCTATCCTCTATTTAGTCAAGAGATTGATATGATTTCTGAAGAAAAAAAACTTGAAAAATTACTTACAGATTTGAGATTAGCAAAAAACAATGATGAAAAAATCAAAAGAAATGAATTATTGAAAACTGAAATGCGTAGAGTTCTTAAATATAAAGAAGCTTTATCTTATCCTTTTTTAAAATTAACTACTATTGGGTTTGTTAATAGTCCAGATAATCAAATAAGAATTATTAATTGGAATGTTGAAAAAGATGATTTAGATCAAATTTATACTGCATTTGTTATTCACACAGATAAAAGAAGAAAAAAACTACATCTAACAGAATTAAAAGATAATAGCCTTCCCCTATCACCTATACCTAAAGGAGTTATTAGTAATGATAATTGGTATGGAGCATTATATTACAAAATAATACCTGTTAAAAAGGGCATTAAAAATTATTACACTATTCTTGGTTGGGATTATTATACACCAATAAGCCAAATGAAAATTATTGATGTTATTTATTTTAATGGTAAAAATGTTAGGTTAGGTAGCCCTATTTTTAAATGTGGTAAAAAAACAAAAAATCGTGTACTATTTGAGCATTCTAAAAAAACTTCAATGTCTCTTAAATATGAAGAAAATCCCAATAGAATAATATTTGACCATTTATCTCCTGAATCACCAGGCTTAAGTAAATTTAGATCATTCTATGTTCCTGACATGTCTTACGATGGTTTTACTTTTAATAAAGGAAAATGGACATTAAATGAAGATATTATAGGGGTTAATAAATCTAATAATTCAGATAAAAAATATATCTATATAATGAATAAGAAAACAGGTAAATTAGAGCGTAAAAAAGTTAAGTTAAAGTGGTTAAATCCAGAAGATTCTAATACTCCTAATTGACATAAAACTCCATTAACCGCTAATTATGAGCATGTTAAACAGAAAAAAGTCATAGGTGATGATAATAAATTATTCATATTGAATGCTGAAATACTCATTATAATATATTAAATAATCATTATTATGTTGTTGTTTAACATTTAACAGTAATATATTTTATATTTAATAAAAGTTTTTATTTATGGGTAAGAATTTATACGTTGTTCTATATGATTTTACATCTGCTAGTGAGAAAGCATTGAAATATGCATTATTTTTAGCTAAACATGTTTCTGTAGAAATACGTTTAATTCATTTTGCAAATGATAAAAATAAAGCAGAAGAGAGTTCTAAAGATTTTGAATCTTTAAAAGCAAACACCAATGTACCTTCTGGTGTTCAATTGTCTACTTCTGTTAAAGTTGGAGATCTTTTTACCGATTTAGAGAAAGTAATCAAAGAATATAAAGCTCAACTTATAATAATGGGTACTCATGGAATGAAAGGTTTTCAAAGATTGTACGGTTCTTATGCAATGAAACTTATTACAAGTACAGAAATACCTTTTCTTGTTGTCCAAAAGGAAACGAAAATTGAAGAAATTGAAAATATTATTATTCCTGTTGATTTAACAAAAGAAAGCTTACAGGTCGTTTCAATTGCTGGAGATATGTCTAATATTTTTAATTCTAAAATTCATGTTCTTGCTGAAAAACAAAATGATGAAATTCTTAATGGAAGAATTAAAATAAGAATGGGTATCGTTAGTAAGGAATATGAAGAAAGATCAATTAATGCTAAAATTAAATTTTTACCTTCAAGCGGGAGTTACGGTAAAAAAATTATTAATTATATCAAAGAAAATAATGGAGGATTAATTGCTATTGCGTACCATTCTGAAAGTTTATTGCCTCAATTTGATAGATTTGCTCAAGATTTAATTACAAATAAATTAGATCTTCCTGTTTTAATTATGAACTCTAAATTAGCTTCTTCACTTTATTTTTAATAATTAATGAAAGTAGGTGAATATAACAATCTGACTATACTTAGATTCACTTCAGTAGGCGCTTATTTATCTGATAATCAAGGTAATGAGGTGTTGTTGCCTAATAAATACCTTGATGACACAATGTATATAAATGAAAAAATAAATGTTTTTGTTTATAGAGATTCTGAAGATCGTATTGTTGCAACTACAGAAGACCCATTTATTAAAATGAATGGTTTTGCATATTTAAGAACAACTTCAATTACAAATTTTGGTGCATTTGTTGATTGGGGATTAGAAAAGGAATTAATGATTCCTTTTAAAGAACAAAACTTAAAACTTGAAGTTGGACGTTTTTATTTAACTTATTTATTTCTTGATGAAAAAACTGACCGTGTTGTTGGTTCTACTCGTATAAATAAATATTTAAGAAAATGTACTGATCAATTAAAACCTGAAATGAAAGTTGATTTATTGATCTGTGAAAATACTGATTTAGGGGTCAAAACTATTGTTAATAATAAATATGGAGGCCTGATTTTCAGGAATGATATTAGTAAAGAAATAAAAAGAGGTGATATAATTAAGGGGTATGTTTCAAATATTCGTAAAGATGGGAAAATAGATATTCGTTTAAATATGTCTGGTTATGAAAAAATTAAACCAACAGCAGAAAAAATTCTTGATTTATTAAAAAAAAATAAAACAATAAATTTAACAGATAAAAGTAGTCCTGAAGACATTCGTGAAATTCTTGGTATAAGTAAAAAAACTTTTAAACAAGCAATAGGTAATTTATATAAGAGGAGATTAATCAAGTTAAACAAAACAAATATTTCAATAAATTAAATAGCTCTTACTTTAAACTATTAAGTTGTTATTTTTAATTGTTAGTAATCCGTTGAAATTATTTTGTTTTTTTATATTCAAAATATTAGATATCTTATAAATTTGTATCCCGTAGTTACAAAATATTATGTCAAATAAAACTAAATATATATTCGTAACTGGAGGGGTTACATCTTCTTTAGGAAAAGGAATCATATCTGCATCAATTGCAAAATTATTGCAAGCAAGAGGCTATACAGTAACTATTCAAAAACTTGATCCTTACATTAATATTGATCCAGGTACTTTAAATCCTTATGAACATGGTGAATGTTTTGTTACGGATGATGGAGCAGAAACCGATTTGGATTTAGGACATTACGAGAGATTCTTAAACGTTCCGACTTCACAGGCAAACAATATTACAACTGGAAAAATATATCAATCAGTAATTGAAAAGGAACGAAGAGGTGAGTTTTTAGGTAAAACAGTACAAGTGATCCCACATATTACAAACGAGATAAAAGAGTGTATTCAAATACTTGGAAAAGAAAGAAGTTATGATATTGTAATTACAGAAATAGGTGGAACTGTTGGTGATATTGAATCATTACCATACATAGAAGCTGTTCGTCAAATGAAATGGGAACTTAATAATGATTGTATAGTTGTTCATTTAACTCTTGTTCCATATTTAGCTGCAGCAGGAGAATTAAAAACAAAACCAACTCAACACTCTGTTAAACATTTATTAGAAATGGGTGTACAACCTGATATTTTATGTTGCAGAACAGAATATAAATTAGAAACAAAACTGAGAGAAAAAATAGCAAAATTCTGTAATGTTAGCATAGATGCAGTTATTGAGTCAAAAGATGCAGATTCAATTTATGACGTACCAATATTGATGAAGAATGAGAATTTAGACTCTGTAATATTAGGCAAACTGAATTTGAAAAAAGATTCGAATATAGATTTAAAATCTTGGGAGATTTTTTTAAATGATTTAAAAAAACCCAATCATAAAGTAAATATTGGTATAGTTGGGAAATATGTAGAGCTAAAAGACGCTTATAAATCTATTAGTGAATCTTTAATTCATTCTGGTGTTGCAAATAAAGCTCAAGTCAATATAAAATGGATCCATTCCGAAAAAATTAATCAAGATAATATTAATGAAATTTTTAATGATATTCATGGTATTCTTGTAGCACCTGGATTTGGCTCAAGAGGTGTAAATGGTAAAATAAATGCAGTTCATTATGCTCGTGAAAATAAAATTCCTTTTTTTGGAATTTGTTTAGGAATGCAATGTGCAGTTATTGAATTTGCTCGTAATGTTCTTAACTTAAAAAATGCCAATACTACTGAAATTTCTAAAAATTGTGACGACCCTGTTATTGATCTTATGGAAGAACAAAAAGAAATATCTAAAATGGGAGGAACTATGAGACTTGGTTCTTATAATTGTAAGTTAAATTCAAATTTGATTGCTTCAAATGCTTATAAAGCAAATTTAATTCAAGAAAGACATCGGCACAGATATGAATTTAATAATCATTACCTAGAGCTTTTTGAATCCAGTGGAATGATTGCATCAGGTAAGAACCCTGAAACTGGATTAATAGAAATCGTTGAGATTAAAAATCACCCATGGTTTGTTGGAACTCAGTTTCATCCAGAATATAAAAGTACCGTAGCTGAACCACATCCATTATTTAAATCATTTATTAATGCTTCTCTTATTAATAAAAAAGTGAATTCATCAAAATAAAATAATACTAATGGATAAAAATACTCTTATCGGATTGATTTTAATTGGATTAATTCTTTCTGTTTTTACAATTTATAATAAACCCTCTGATCAAAATAAAATAGAAGAAAAGGATAAAGAATCAAGTGTAATAGAAATGAAAGATACTAATGATAATGTTTCAGTAGAATCTATTACTAATGATACTTTTAAAAAAGATACTATAAATAATAGACCAAAAGTTAAGGATTCTATTATTACTATGGAAAATAATAAATTAATTATTGACTTCAACACTATGGGGGGACAAATATCTTCTGTTAGATTAAAAGAATTTGAAACATATAAAAATTATGCGAAAAACGACAAAAATATTGAGCCTTTAATTTTCTTTAATAAGGGTGATGCTTCAAATGGATTAATTCTTCCTATGATTGATGGTTCAAATTTAAATACAGTCGACGAGATTTTTAATGTTAAATATTTTGATAATTCAACTATTGTTTTTGAACTGAGAAAAGGAGAAAAGCAAAGTATTGAATTTTCATACGAATTAAAACCGAATAAATACAACTTGGATTATTCGATTACTTTAAATGGATTTGAAGATAAATTAAAATCTAATGATATTCTTTTTAATTGGTCTGCTTCATTAAGAAAAACAGAGCGTTCTTTAAGTGAGCAAAGAAGGGTATCAACAATTTGTTTTAAATATAAAGAAGAAGGTTTTGATTGGTTAAATGAAATGTCAGATGGTGATCTAGATAGTGAAGACAAAGTAGATTGGATAAGTTTTAAACAAAGTTATTTCTCATCATTTATTAACCCTAAAAATGAGTTTGATAAAGCAAAGTTTATAATTAATACTTATAAGGAAAATCATCCAAAAGAATGGACTCATCTTAAAGATTTTTCTACTACTGCAACTATCAATTTATCTAATTTAGATAATAATACTTATAGTATGGATTGGTTTTTTGGTCCAAATGACTATGAGCTTTTAACTTCATATAATGACGGTTATGATGATGTTTTGAATTATGGTTGGGGGATATTTCGTTGGATTAATATTTATGCTGTTCAACCAATTTTTAATGTTTTAAAATCAACAGGAATGGGGATTGGTATAGCTATTTTAATACTTACATTAATTATTAAATTTATGTTAATGCCTATTCAGTGGAAAATGTATACATCTTCTGCAAAGATGAAAATTCTCAAACCAGAAATTCAAGCTATAAATGAAAAGTATCCTGATAAGTCTGATGCGATGAAAAAGCAAATGGAAACCATGTCATTATATAGGGAATCAGGAGCCAGCCCTCTGTCAGGGTGTATACCAATGCTTATTCAAATGCCAATTTTACTTGCTGTATTTAGATTTTTTCCTTCAACATTTGATTTGCGACAAAAATCTTTTTTATGGGCTGAAGATTTATCTTCATATGATTCAATTGCTACTATTCCAAATATTCCTTTTTATGGAGACCATATTAGTTTATTTACATTATTGATGGCAATAACAACATTGATTTATTCACATTTCAATAGTAGTCAAATGCAACAACCTTCTCAACCAGGAATGCCTAACATGAAAATAATTATGTACTTCTTCCCTATTATGATGATATTCTTTTTTAATAATTATTCTTCGGGTTTATCATATTATTATTTTATTTCAACTTTAACTTCGATATTAATAATGATTTTAATTAAAAAGTTTTTTGTTGATGAAGATAAAATTAAATTAAAGATGGCTAATCGAAAAGCTAATGCTTCTATTAATAACAAGAAGGGAATGAAATCTAAATTTCAAGAAAGACTAGAGAAAATGCAGAAAGCTCAACAAGAAGCAATGATGAAAAGAAATAGAAAAAAATAATAATTTATTATTTCATTTTAAATAGTCCATATTTTATTATACAGTAGATTGCTCTAAAACCATCTTTCCATCCAATTTTCTTGCCTTCTTCATAAGTTCTACCGTAATATGAAATCCCTACTTCATAAATTCTAATTTTAGGAATTCTAGATAATTTCGCTGTAATTTCTGGTTCAAAACCAAAACGATTTTCTTTTAGTTTTATTGATTTTGCAATGTCGGTTTGAATCATTTTATAACATGTCTCCATATCCGTAAGATTTAGGTTAGTGAACATATTAGATAAACGAGTTAAAAAAATATTACCAATTGAATGCCAAAAAAACAAAATACGATGCGGTTTTCCACCAATAAATCTTGAACCATATACAACATCAGCTTGACCTTCTAAAATAGGGGTTAATAAATCATTGTATTCTTGAGGATTATACTCTAAATCTGCATCTTGAATTATTAAATACTCTCCATTTGCTAATTCAATACCTTTTCTTATTGCAGCACCTTTACCATAATTTTTATCTTGATTATGTAGAAGAATATCAATTTTAGGATTTTCATGAATATAATTATTAACAACATCCTCTGTATTATCTGAAGAATAATCATTAATAATGATAATTTCTTTATTTATATCATTTTTTAAAGAAACAAACATTATTTTTTCAAGAATGTAACGGATTGTTTGCTCTTCATTGAAGGCAGGAATAATTATTGATAATTTATCAATTTTATTTTTCATAATATGTAAAGATATACAAACACATTATTTTTTTAGTTTTCTTAAAAAAAAAAGAAATACTTATTAACTTTATTCATCTTAATCTATAATTATAATCTTTTCATGAAATTCCTTTTTTTAATCGTGTTTTCAACTTCGTTTTATTCATTTGGGCACGATTTTTTTTTCGCTTTTTCTGAATTAGAATATAATCAAAAAACGAAAAGAATAGAATGTACAATTACTGTTTCAACTCATGATTTCGAAGATTGTATGAATTCTGAAAAAATAATGATTACAGATTTAAATCTTCTTTATCAAAAAAAATCAGAATTTAAATTAGTTGAAAATTACATCAAAAATCACTTTAAAATTTGGTCTGATGATTTAATTTCACTCAAAATGATTGGTACAGAACTTTTTTTAAATGGCACTATGAATTTTTATCTTGAATCAGAGGAAATTCTTTTAAACAAAGAAATTAAGGTTCTATTTGATCTATTAATGGATCAGAATAAAACGCAGCAAAATAAAATAACTTTTATTCACAACAATAATTCTTACACAAAAGAATTTTTTTATTCAGAAAGACTTCAATCAATTAAATTTTAAATTATGAAAATAAAACTTATATTTTTTTATTTATTCCCAATATTAGCATATTCACAAGTGCAAAATAAATTTGCTCAATTAGAACAAGAATTACCTACACCTAACGAATATCGAAATGCTTCAGGTGCACCTGGACATAATTATTATCAACAAAAAGCTGACTATAAAATTAAAGTAGAAATAGATGATGAAAACCAAAAACTATATGGAGAAGAAGTAATAACTTATACAAATAATTCTCCAGACAAATTAGAGTATTTATGGATTCAATTAGATCAAAATGTTAGATCATTGGATTCTGACTCAAAATTAATTAATATAGAAAGAATGGAAGATTTTAAATCTATAAATGATATAGAAAGAAAAATTTTTCGTTTTGATGGTGGTTTTAAAATTCAAAAAGTTGAATCATTATCAGGAAAAAAAATTTCATATTCAATAAATAAAACTATGTTAAGGATTAATCTAGAAAATCCTTTAAAAACCAATGGAGTTATTTCATTTAAAATTAAATGGTGGTATAACATAAATGATAGAATGAAAATTGGTGGAAGAAGTGGTTTTGAGTATTTTGAAGAAAATGGAAATTATTTATACACAATAGCACAATGGTTTCCAAGAATGTGTGTTTACAATGATATTGAAGGTTGGCAAAATAAACAATTTTTAGGAAGAGGAGAATTTGCATTACCTTTTGGTGACTATGATGTTTCAATTACTGTTCCCGCTGACCATATTGTAGCATCAACAGGTCAATTATATAATCTGAAAGCTGTGCTAAATAATGAACAGATATCAAGGTTGAATAAAGCAAAAAAATCCGATACTCCTATATTTATAGTCAATCAACAAGAAGCAGAAAGTACTGAGAAAAATAAGTCGAATAAAAAGAAAACCTGGATTTATAAAGCTAAAAATGTTAGAGATTTTGCATTTGCCAGTTCTCGTAAATTTATATGGGATGCACAAAATGTAAATATTGGGTCAAACAATGTTCTAGCAATGTCATATTATCCAAAAGAGGGTAATCCATTATGGGAAAGATATTCAACAAAATTAGTTGCACATTCACTTAAAACATATTCTAAATATACTATTGATTATCCCTACCCTGTTGCAATATCTGTTCATTCTAAATCAATCGGAATGGAATATCCAATGATTTGTTTCAATGGAGGTCGTCCTGAAAAAGATGGTACATATTCTGAAAGAACAAAATATGGGATGTGGGGAGTAATCATTCATGAAGTTGGACACAACTTTTTTCCTATGATTATTAATTCTGATGAACGACAATGGACATGGATGGACGAAGGTCTGAACACATTTGTTCAGTATTTGACTGAACAAGAATGGGAACGAGGGTATCCTTCTAGAAGGGGGCCTGCACATTTAATTGTTGATTATATGCGTGGTGATAAAGATAGAATATCACCAATTATGACTAATTCAGAATCTATATGGCAATTTGGTAATAATGCATACGGTAAGCCTGCAACAGCTCTTAATATTTTAAGAGAAACAATTATGGGAAGAGAATTATTTGATTATGCATTTAAAATATATTGCGAACGTTGGAAATTTAAACACCCAACACCTGCTGATTTTTTTAGAACAATGGAAGATGCATCAGCCGTTGATTTAGATTGGTTTTGGAGAGGTTGGTTTTATACAACTGATCATGTTGATATAAGTATTGATGAAGTAAATTGGTATCAATTAAACACTGAAAACCCTAATATTGAAAAAGAGATCAAAAAAAATGAAAATCAAAATTTAGATACACACATAGGTGTAATTAGGAATAAGTCATCAATAAAAGAAACGGTTAATGAAAAAGATTCAAATATTGATGACTTTTATGCAAAACGTAATATATATGAAGTTGATGCTATTGACATACAAGAATATGAGGATTTGAGAAAAAAAATATCAGAAAATCAAATGAATATTTTAAATTCTGAAAAACAGTTTTACGAAATTAAATTTTCTAATTTAGGTGGTTTACCAATGCCTATTATATTAAAATTTGAATTCATTGATAAAACTAATGTGGTTATTAGAATTCCAGCGGAAATATGGAGAAGGTATGAAGATAAAGTTTCAAAAGTATTTATGTTTGATAAAAAGATTTCTTCGGTAAGATTAGATCCATTCCTTGAAACTGCTGATACTGATTTAAATAATAATAGTTGGCCTCCAAAAAAACAACCAACTCGTTATAGTTTGTTTAAAAGAAAAAATACTAATGAAAATCCTATGCAAAGAAATAATAGATTACAAGAAATGCTGAAATAGTAGTGTGAAAGAAAGTTATCTTTTTATTTCTATTTTTCTATAATGATCAAATTTATCTTTTATAAAGGTTATCAACTCCATTTCAGATGCTGTTTTTAAGAAAACTTCATTAATATTTAAAAATGAAATGAAAGATTCAAATTCATCATTAGAAAGTTCTATTATTTCATATGCAACATAGGTTCTTAATAATTCTTGAAGAATCCGTTTTTGATTATCTAAATGTTCTTGATTTGCAACCCATCTTTTTGATTTTTCCTTTTTAGATAATGCTTGGTAAAGTGCTGTAATTGGACTCTGAAGAACTTCTATTCCTGTTACCATTCTTGTTTCTCGCATCGCTAATGCTTTTCTTTCTTCTTTAATTTCTTCTAAAGACTTTAAAGGTTTAACATTAACAGGTTCAAATTCTTGAATCTTTCCTTCTATAAAATAAAAAACTTCATGCTGACAATCTCTATTGCCTCTTATAACTATATTTATGAGTGGATATCCCTTTATAGAAAGTGTAACTGAATCTCCTTGATTAGCATAAACGTTGAAAGATCCATTTGGTTGACCAAAAACTCCAAGTCCAGTAGTTTGATTTATGACCATTAAGTTATAGAATGCTTTAGGTCTCAAAGTATCTAATATTCTTCCTTTAAACAATACTTCATTACATTCTTGACAGTATGCAGTAATATTTGTAATTAATATTATAATATATACTAGATAATTTATCTTCACGTTAATAATTAATTTAATTACTAAAGTAATAGACCTGTTATAATTTAACAATTATAAGATTTGATATTTTTATTGTATAATGCTAGTTTTGGTATATGAAACGTGTAGTTGTAGGTTTATCTGGTGGTGTAGATTCAAGTGTTACAGCACTTTTATTAAAGGAAAAAGGATACGATGTCATCGGAATGTTCATGAGGAATTGGCATGATGAAACGGTTACTATTTCAGATGATTGCCCATGGATTGATGACTCTAATGACGCCTTGTTAATTTCTCAAAAATTAGATATACCTTTTCAAGTAATTGACTTAAGTAAAGAATATAAAAGTAGAATTATTGACTATATGTTCAATGAGTATGAAAAAGGTAGAACACCTAATCCTGATATTCTTTGTAATAGAGAGATTAAATTTGATGTTTTTTTAAATGAGGCACTAAAAATTGGTGCTGACTTTATTGCGACTGGTCATTATTGTCAAAAAACTATTAATACAGATGGTAGTTATGGTTTGTTAGCAGGTAAAGATTCTAACAAAGATCAATCTTACTTTTTATGTCAATTAAATCAAGAGCAATTATCGAAAGCAATATTTCCTCTTGGTGAAATGTTAAAATCAGAAGTCAGAAAAATCGCTTTAAAGGCCAATCTACATAATGCAAACAAAAAAGATTCTCAGGGTTTATGTTTTGTGGGCAAAATAAGCCTACCAACCTTTTTACAACAAAAATTAAAGCCTATTAAAGGTGATATTATTGAAATTCCTAGTGATTTAATTGAATATCAAAAATATAATTCAATAAAAAAGACCGAAGAAAATATTGAATTATTAGCGTCGCCATTCCACTATACCCCAGAAATGGGAAAAGTTATAGCTAATCATCAGGGTATTCATTATTACACTATAGGTCAAAGAAAGGGATTACATATTGGTGGTAGACCAAAACCTTCATTTGTTATAGGTATTGATGTTGATTTAAATATTATATATACTGGTCAAACAAAAGAGCATCCAGGACTAAATAAATTTGCTTTGAAAATTGAAACTGAAACAGTTCATTTTATTTCCAACAAATATGATATTAATAATATAAATGGACTATCCTGTCTAGTTAGAATTAGATATAGACAACCTTTGGAAAAGGCAAAAATATTTAAAAAAAATAATGGATTATATATTTTGTTTTCAAAAAAACAAAGAGGAATTACTCCTGGTCAATTTGCAGCATTTTATATAGAAAATGAATTAATAGGATCAGGTGTTATATATCACTAGCTCTTTAACAACTAGTTTAAACAATAATTAAATAATTTTTGATCTTGATTACTTTTTGAAATTTTTTTAATAGTGTCCATAAGTTTAGCAACTTCAAAGATATTTAAATCACTATTTTTCCCTTTAATTTTATGTTCAATTAATTTGCGTTGGGCTAATTTCATGTCTTTCATCTTTTTCTTTTTTTTCAGAAGTATTATTTAGAACGGATTATAATTTTAAAAGTTTCATTTTTGTTATATTTAGTAATTGATTAATTGATTAATTTTAATACTACTTAATTATGAGATTACTACTATTCATATTAACTCTATCATCTTTTTTTTCTTCATCTCAAATTTATTCAATTGATGACCATAATATTAATTTCTCAGATGATGCTTCAGTAAGTGATTTTTATCAAAACACTTACTATAATTCATATGATTCTATAAACGTTTCATGGAATATAATTTCAAGTACAATGCCACCTACTTGGGATTATTCTATTTGTTTTCCAATGTGTAATCCAATTGGTATATCATCTGGAAATCTGATATTTAATCCAAATACTCAAAATTATTTAAATTGCCATTTTTACCCTGCTAATACTCCTGGTACTGGAATTATAAAAATGGAAATAACCACCAACAACAATTTTATAGATACAGTAATTTGGACTGGTACTGCAACCTCTTCCCTATCTTTAGATGAATACAATTCATTTAATAAAAGAAAATTAATATTAATTACTGATATAATGGGTAGAGAAACAGATATTAAATATAATATACCTCTTATATTTAGATACGATGATGGAAAAATAGAACGAAGAATTGTTTTAAAATAATTTCTATTTTTTCTTCGGTACACTTTTTAATACGTAAAGCAGATATTTCCAAAATTTTTGAACCGAGGAAATTTGACATTTTTCATCGGGTGAATGTGCACCTCTAATGTTAGGACCAAATGAAATCATATCTACATTTGGCAAATGTTTTGAGAAAATCCCGCATTCTAAACCTCCGTGGCATGCTTTAACTTGAGGTTCTTCACAAAATAAATCTTTATAAATACTAATCATAATATTTAGAATAGCTGATTCTTTATTGGGTTCCCATCCTGGATAATCTCCAGATTGAATTACTGAACACCCCATAGATTTAAATGCTCCTTTAATTGAATTTGCTATGTCGTATTTTGAGGTTTCACTACTACTTCTTTGTAATGATTCTGTTGTAAAAGAACCTTCAGAAATCACTACACGTGCAAGATTAGAAGATGTTTCTACAAGTCCATTAATACTGGGGTTCATTCTATAAACACCATTGTATACTGAATATATTGTGTTTAAAATATTATATAATTCAGCTTTTTTGATTGCGGAATTTGAAGTATTTGATACCTTTTTTAATTTAAAAAATAAGTCAGTTTCAACTAATCTATATTCTTTTAATATAATTTCACTTATTTTATTGAATTCTATTTTTAGTGTTTCAAAAGTGTTTTCTTTGACAGTAATTATTGCTTTAGATTCTCTAGGTATTGCATTACGTAAACTACCTCCTTTCAATGAAATAAGTTGATACTGTATTTTTGAATATAAGTGATAAAGAATTCGATTCATAAATTTATTAGCATTTCCTCTACCTTTATCAATATCCATCCCTGAATGTCCTCCTATTAAACCTTTTACAGACAATTCAATAAAAATAGCATTTCCATAAACAGGTTCTTGATTATAAGAAAACGATGTGTTTGTGTCTATTCCTCCTGCACAACCTATAGAAAGTTCATCGTCATCTTCTGTATCTAAATTCAAAAGTATTTCACCATCAAACATAGATGGATCTATACCCTTAGCTCCTGTCATTCCAGTTTCTTCATCAATTGTAAATAAAGCCTCTAGTGGTGGGTGAGAGATTTTAGTAGATGATAAAATAGCCATAATACTTGCTACACCAATTCCATTATCAGCACCTAAAGTTGTTCCATTAGCTTTTACCCAATCACCATCTACATACATTTCTATACCTTGATTATTAAAATCAAATTTTGTTTCATCATTTTTTTGATGAACCATATCAAGATGCGATTGAAGAATAACGGTTTTATGATTTTCCATTCCTATAGAAGCTGGCTTTTTAATTATAACATTTCCAACTTTATCTTTTATTGTTTGAAGCCCCAAATTTTGACCAAAATTCATCATGAATGTAATTATACGATCTTCTTTTTTTGAAGGTCTAGGAATAGCATTTAAATCTGAAAAATGAGACCATAATACTTTAGGCTCTATATCTTTTATGTTGATCATTTAATTAATTTTTTATATCGAATTCTTTTAGGAGTATTATCACCTAAACGCTTTTTACGATTTTCTTCATATTCTGTATATGATCCTTCAAAACTATATACTTCTGAATCTCCTTCAAATGCAAGGATATGAGTGCATACTCTATCTAAAAACCATCGATCATGTGATATAATAACAGCACAACCTGCAAAATTCTGAATTCCTTCTTCTAGTGCTCGTAAAGTATTAATGTCGATATCGTTAGTTGGCTCATCTAATAATAGAACATTTGCTTCAATTTTTAATGTCATTGCTAGATGAAGTCTATTTCTCTCTCCACCAGATAAAACACCAACTTTTTTATTTTGATCTGAACCATTAAAATTAAACTTAGATAAATAAGCTCGTGAATTTATTTTTTGATTTCCAATTTCTATGTAATCTAATCCATTTGAAACAACTTCAAAAACTGTTTTTTCAGGTTGTATATCAGCATGTGTTTGATCTACGTATCCTAACTTAACTGTATCACCCACTATGAATTGACCAGAATCTGGTTTCAATTCATTCATTATCATTTTGAAAATTGTTGTCTTACCAGCACCATTAGGACCGATAATTCCAACTATACCAGCAGGAGGTAAACTAAAATTCAAATCATTATAGAGTATTTTTTCAGCAAAACCTTTTGATACATTATTTGCATCAATAACGTTATTACCTAGACGAGGTCCATTTGGAATTGGGATTTGTAAATTCTGCTCTTTCTCTTTAGATTCTTGAGATAATAACTTGTCATAATTGCTAATACGAGCTTTATTTTTTGCTTGTCTTCCTTTAGGATTTAATCTAACCCATTCTAATTCTCTAGTAAGAATTTTTTGACGTTTAGATTCTGTTTTTTCTTCGTCTTTTAAACGTTTACTTTTTTGATCTAACCAAGAAGAATAATTACCTTTCCAAGGTATACCTTCTCCTCTATCTAGTTCTAAAATCCAACCTGCAACATTATCCAAAAAATATCTATCATGTGTTACAGCAATAACAGTTCCCTTATACTGTTGAAGATGACTTTCTAGCCATTCTATTGACTCCGCATCTAAATGGTTTGTTGGTTCATCTAAAAGTAAAATGTCAGGGTTTTTAAGTAGAAGTCTACACAATGCCACCCTTCTTTTTTCACCGCCTGATAAAGTCGATATTAATTGATCATCTGGAGGACACCTTAATGCATCCATTGCTATTTCTAATTTTGTATCTAATTCCCATGCATCTAATGAATCTATAATATCTTGAACTTCTCCTTGTCTAGCTATTAAATGATCCATTTTATTAGAATCATTAATAATAGATTCATCCATGAAAGAATTATTGATTTTTTCAAATTCAGCTAAAATATCAACTGTTTCTTTAACTCCTTCTAAAACTACTTCTTTGACTGTTTTATTTAAATCAAGTTCAGGTTCTTGAGGTAGATAACCTAATGAATATCCCTCTGAAAAAACTACTTCTCCTTTAAATGATTTGTCTAAACCTGCAATTATTTTCATGACAGATGACTTACCTGACCCATTTAAGCCTATAATTCCAATTTTAGCACCATAATAAAATGAAAGGTATATATTCTTAAGAATTTTTTTTCCACTTGGAGTATCTTTATTAACACCAACCATAGAAAATATAATTTTTTTATCCTCTGACATAATTTAAATTAATTTAATAAAAAAATACCTTATTAAGAATAAGGTATTTTAACGATTTAATTTGATTTATAAATCTAATTGAGCAATTTAAGTTAATCTATTTACTTGATTTTAATGTGTTTTTATATCCAGCCATTTTAACCCAAAAAACTATAAAAATTATTAAATGAGCAATTCCAGCAATACCACCTATTACTGGAATAATTCCAACAATACCCAAAATTGCCATCGCTAAACCTAATCCCTTACCAAAATCTCCATCAGAATCAAGTTTTCTTGATTCAAATTCACTTTTTGTGGAATTACAAATTTTAGGGTAAAGAATAAATGGATAAATTAAATTAAATAAAGGAATAAACATTAACCAAACATTAACTGCTGGGACCTGTCTGTTTTCATCAGAAATTTCCTTCAATAAATTTGATAGAGTTAATAAATAAAAAACTGCAACTGTAATAACTCCTAATAAAATAATTAGGAAAAATACAATACCTACTCCAGCTATCATTGCTTCCATAAAACTATATTTTTAAAATTTAATTCTAATATTTTCAAGTTGATTTCCTAAATTTTCCATAGCATCACCAAATTCTTGTAAATTTTCAAGATCAGTAACACCATCAACAACTGCAGCAACAAACATTAAAGCAATTACAATGATAATAATGGCAATGGCCATACCTATTATACCAGTTATTAATCCTCCTGTAGCAGCACCGTTTGTATGAGCCAAGTCTGAATCAGCTTTAATTTTATTTTTTGCTACAATAGCAAAAATAATTGCTAGAATACCACAAATAATTCCTACCCAACCCATAAAAGCTGTTGGTATAGAAATAATACCTAATACTAGAGATGCTGTTGCCATCCCATTTTTTTTCACTTCTGACATTTTTTATTTTTTTAATAGTTAGATTGCGAATATATAAATTTCTTTTTCTTTGTTAAAAACAAATGATATATATTTTTTAAAATGAAACATATTGTATTAATATTATTTATAATAACACTTTTTTCTTGTGATAAAGGAAAAGCCGATGTTACGATTAGAGGAGTAGTTTTTGATTCTTCTTTATCAGTCCCTCTATCAAATGCTATTATTAAAATTTTTCAAGTTCAATCAGGTTCACCTAATGAATTGATAGCTCAAACTAACACTAATTCAAATGGAGAGTATTCCCTAACATTTAAAAGAAATCCTACTGAATTTTATAATATAATTTCAGAAAAAAACAACTACTTTGATCTAGATGAAACTATTTCATTTTCTGATATTAGTATTGAAGATGAAAATGTATATAATTTTTCAACTACAGCAATATCTTGGGTTAAATTAAATTTCATCAATTCCTCTGGACAATCATCAGATGTTTTAAGATATATTAAACAAGAAGGAAAATCAGGATGTAATAATTGTTGTCCAAATGGAGAACAGTTTTTATATGGTATTGTTGATACCTCTTTAGTATACTTTAATGATGGAAACTTCAATTTTTCTTATCAGTACTATGTGATTGGAACAGCAGATCAAGGCCTTAAGAGTACTCAAACTGTTGCATTTGACACAACCGACATAAATTTATTTTATTAAAAAATAATAGATTTATTCATCTTCCAAATTTGCTCTTAATTTTTGGCGTAGTTGTCTATTATATGTTTCAACAATATACTTATAGTAATTTGGAGTACTTTTGGTAATACATTTTGTGTAGTGCTTTAAACGATGTTCTATATGGTCTTTTAGGAGCTCTAGTAATTCTAGTCCATGAAAATAATCATCTGCTGCTTCAAAAATGACTTCAAAATGATTGTTTAAGGATTTATCAACAGCATCTTTACCTTTAAATCCATTATCAATACAATCATAGTAGATTTCTTTAATATTAAATTTTTCAAGTTTTTCTAGTTCTAAAATGTTCTCAGTTCCTTTTGGAAATTCAAATTTAGCTACAAATTCAAGATCTTCTAATTCTGTAACACGTGATTCTAAAAATCGATCAGGAAATTTAAATGCATCTTGCCAATTAATATAATCTTGCCAAACACCAAATCTTTTTACATTATTTCCTAAATCAATCAATTTAAATTGAGACTTATTAGGTAGTTTTCTAGATCCACGACCTATCATTTGATGATAAAGGGTGAGTGATCTTGTTGCTCTATTTAATATTATTGTCTTGACTGTAGGTTCATCAAACCCAGTAGTTAATATTCCAACAGAAGTAAGTATGGCTTCTGGTGTATTTTTAAACCAGCTTAAAACTGACCTCCTATCTTTATCAGTAAATGTAGAGTCTAAATGACGAATTTTATACCCTCTTTTTTTAAACGTTTCCTCTACTCTAACTGAAGTATCAATACCGGAATTAAAAATTAAAGTCTTTTCCCCTAAACTCACCTCTTCATATGCAAACAATAATTTTTCTTGCATAAAATAATTACCATAAACAACATCCGAACTACTTATAGTAAAATCTCCATTTGAACCTATCTTAAGACCATGTAGATTAACATCATATGTGTAAGTCTCAGCGTCTGACAAATAACCTCCATCAATTAAAGAACGAATACTTTCTCCAACAATTAATTCGTTGTAATTGTCATTTAAAGGTAAAGATTTATTACTACTTAAAGGAGTAGCTGTAACACCTAATATATTAGCACCTACATAAAACTGAAAAATCTTTCTAAAGCTATTATAGTGAGCTTCATCTACAATTACTAAGCCAATATTTTGAATGAAATTTTTATTTTCATGAAGACGATTATTTAATGTTTCCACCATAGCAATAAAACATTTATAATCATCTGGATTATTTATCTCTTTTACTTCACTGTTAATAATTTTATTTTCAACTTTTATTGCTGAAAGTTGCCTTGAAGTTTGAATAGATAACTCTATCCTGTGTGTTAATATTAAGACTTTTTTACTTGATTTCTCAATGTATCTTTTAGCAATTTCAGAGAAAATAACTGTCTTTCCTCCACCAGTTGGAAGTTGATATAATAAATTGAAATCATGATTTTTAGACTCTATTTTATCAAGTATAACTTGAACTGTTTTTTCTTGAAAGGGATATAATTTTTTAGCTTTATATAGTTCTGTATCTATCATATTTAATGTTCCAAAAAATGGGCTTCAAATTTACAGTCTTTTTAATCAAATACAAAGTTTAATACAATTGAAAATAAAAGTTTATTATCTTTTTTATTAGCATTATTAATTATGATATAATTAATAATCAATTAATTTTGTTTTTAATAAAATATTAATAATTGGATATTTAAAATGAATGATATTGAAAAAACAAAGTGTCTTATAATTGGCTCAGGTCCCGCGGGATATACTGCTGCTATTTATGCTTCACGAGCTGAAATGCACCCTATTATGTACCAAGGCATGCAACCTGGCGGTCAATTAACAACAACAAATGAAGTAGAAAACTTTCCTGGATATCCAGAAGGTGTTACTGGTCCAGCGATGATGTTGGAATTAGAAGCTCAAGCAAAAAGATTTGGGACAGATGTACGTTTTGGATTTATTAATAGAGTGGACTTTTCAGGAGAAATTCATAAATGTTGGGCTGATAATGGAAAAGAAATTCACGCTGAAACAGTTGTTATTTCTACTGGTGCATCTGCTATGTATTTAGGGCTTGAAAGCGAGCAGCACTATCTATCAAATGGTGGTGGAGTTTCTGCTTGCGCAGTTTGTGATGGATTCTTTTACAAGGGACAAGAAACTGTTATAGTTGGTGCAGGAGATTCTGCTTGTGAAGAAGCTCATTATCTATCTAAATTATGCACAAAAGTAACGATGTTAGTTAGGAGAGATGTTTTTAGAGCATCTAAAATAATGGCTGAAAGAGTGAAAAAAACTAAAAATATAGAAATTCTTTATAACACTAATACAATTGAAGTTTTAGGTGATGGTGAAGTTGTAAATGCTGTTTTAGTTAAAAATAATATCACAGGAAAAGAAACAAAAATTCCTTGTACTGGATTTTTTGTAGCAATTGGACATAAACCAAACACAGAAATTTTTAAAAAATATATTGATTTAGATAACACAGGATATATTAAATATGCACAGCCAGGAACATCAAAAACAAATATACCTGGTGTTTTTGTGGCTGGAGATGCTGCAGATAAAACTTATCGCCAAGCTATAACAGCGGCAGGTACAGGTTGTATGGCTGCTTTAGATGCTGAAAGATATCTTGCTTCAAAAGAACACTAATTATTTAACTTTTTTAGATAACATTGGAACAAAACTAAAAACTCCACAGTCTTCAATATTCAACTTGTTTTCTGAAATTTTAATTATTTTCTTCATCTGTTGTTTCTTATTCTCTCCAATTGGTATTACCATTATTCCACCTATTTTTAATTGTTTAATTAAATTCTTAGGAATTTTTGGTGCACCACAAGTAATAATTACTTTGTCAAAAGGAGCAAAATTAGGTAATCCCTTGTATCCATCTCCAAAAATTAAATGAGCTCTATAATTAAGTTTTTTAAGTATAGAACTAGCTTTTAAATATAATTCTTTATGTCTTTCAATACTGTATACTTTGGCTCCAAGAACGTGTAATATTGCAGTCTGGAATCCAGACCCAGTACCAACTTCTAGTACTTTGTCACCTTTCTTAATGTTTAATAGTTGTGTTTGGAATGCTACAGTATATGGATGACTTATAGTCTGTCCAGAACCAATTTGAAATGGTATATCTGTATAAGCCTGTTCGACAAAAGCATTATCTAAAAAATAATGACGTGGAACAAGATTAAAAGCTTCTAATATTAATTCTTGATTTATCCCTTTATTTTTGAGATCATTAATGAGATTTTTTCTCATACCTTTATATTTAAAGGAGTCTTTCATTAGTCAAATGTAATTCTATTATATATTATTTCTATTTTTTTTTTTAAAATGAATCAAAATACTTAACATAAACAACTTTTTATCTCAAGCAAGAAACATTATATTTGAATCACTATTACTAATAAAAACCATGAATATCTCAAAGAAAGAGTTAGAATTAAATAAAAATATGGATGATATGCGTCTAAAAATTTCTCAATTAAATCGAGAATTAGATATTATATATGATGGAGGAGGAAAAGAGCGCATAAAAAAAACACATGCTAAAGGTAAACTTACAGCTCGAGAAAGAATTAATTTGTTATTAGATGATAAAGCAGAATATTTTGAAATTGGTGCAATGGCTGGTTATGGGATGTATAAAGATCATGGTGGTTGCCCTGCCGGAGGAGTTATAACTGTAATAGGATACGTTTCAGGTAAACAATGTATTATTGTTGCAAATGATTCTACAGTTAAAGCAGGTGCATGGTTTCCTATAACAGGAAAGAAAAATTTAAGAGCACAGGAAATCGCCATGGAAAATAACATCCCTATTATTTACCTTGTAGATTCTGCAGGTGTATATTTACCTATGCAAGATGAAATTTTCGCTGATAAAGAACACTTTGGACGTATTTTTAGAAATAACGCTATTATGAGTTCAATGGGAATTGTTCAAATTTCAGCCGTAATGGGTAGTTGTGTTGCCGGTGGAGCATATCTACCAATTATGTCTGATGAATCTTTAATTGTAAATAAAACCGGAACAATATTTTTAGCTGGATCATATTTAGTGAAAGCAGCTATAGGCGAGTCAATTGATAATGAAACATTAGGTGGTTCAAAAACACATACACATATTTCAGGAGTATGTGATTATGAAACAAATAATGATGAAGATTGCTTAAATACCATTAGGGATTTAATGGATAAAATTAGTGATTCTGAAAAAGCAGGTTTTAATAGAAAAAAATCAATTAAACCTATTAAAGATCCAAAGGATATATATAAAATAATGCCTTCAGATAGATCAAAACCTTATAATGTAAAAGATATAATTAAATGTATTGTAGATGATTCAAAATTTACAGAATATAAATCCAATTATGGAAAATCTATTGTTTGTGTTTATGCTCGTATTGATGGTTGGAGTGTAGGCATAGTAGCTAATCAAAGAGAAATAGTAAAGAACGCAAAAGGAGAAATGCAATTTGGTGGTGTTATATATTCAGATTCAGCAGATAAAGCATCTCGTTTCATAATGAATTGTAACCAAAAAAATATTCCTTTAGTTTTTCTTCAAGATGTTACAGGTTTTATGGTAGGATCAAAAAGTGAACATGGTGGTATAATAAAAGATGGAGCAAAAATGGTTAATGCAATGGCAAATTCTGTTGTGCCAAAATTTACCATAATATTAGGGAATTCATATGGTGCAGGTAATTATGCAATGTGTGGTAAAGCTTATGACCCAAGATTAATTATAGGATGGCCTACATCTGAAATAGCAGTAATGAGTGGTAATGCAGCGGCCAAAGTATTACTTCAAATTGAAATAGCTTCTTTAAAATCTCGCGGAGAAAAAATCACTTCTAAACATGAGAAAGAATTATTTGATTCGATTAAAACTAAATATGATCAACAAACCTCTCCCTATTATGCAGCAAGTAGGCTTTGGGTGGATTCTATTATTGACCCTATTGATACAAGAAAAGTAATTTCGATAGGAATTAATATGGCAAATCACAAAAAATCAGAAAAAAAGTTTAATGTTGGAATAATTCAAGTATAAAGAAATATTTAAAATAGTATTATAATAATGCATTTAAATTGGCAAATAAAACACTATAAAGAATTAACATTAAATGAGTTTCATGATATAATTGCCCTACGGTTAAAAGTTTTTGTTGTTGAACAAAATTGTCCTTATTTAGACTTAGATGGTAAAGACAAACGATGTTATCATTTATTCTGTCGTAATGGTAAAGGAGATATTATAGCTACCGCAAGAATAATACCTCCAAACATAGGTCAAGGATATTGTTCAATAGGTAGAGTTGTTATTATTAACAATATTAGAGGTAAAGGACTTGGGCACAAATTAATGTCTTTTACTTTAGATTTTACTCTAAAAGAATTTGGCGAATTTCCAATTTTAATATCTGCCCAAAAACATTTAGAAAAATATTACCAAAAACATAATTTTATTTCTACAGGTAAAGAATATTTAGAAGATGATATTCCTCATATTGAAATGAAATATACGAAGTAATCAATTATAGAATAATGATTTAATTTAATTTAATTTAATTTAATTATAAAATTCTTTTTTATAGTTTTAGATTCCTTTACCTCAATAGACTTACTATAATTTAATATATTAATAATTATGTCTTTGTTGATTGATATTTTAGGTTTTTTATAAATAGAAATTTCAGAGTATTTTTTTAACATAGGCTTTATTGTTGATTTTAAAATAAAACGAAAATTTTAAAATATTATTGCGAGAATTTACAGAATATTAATAGCTCCCGTTATATCTTCTAATAAACCACTCTAAAATAAATAATGAAGAAATAATAAAAAATAAAACTTTCCAGTCAATCAAATTTGAAAAATTCGATTCTTGATAGCTAATATTAACTATATCTTTACGTTTATCTATATCAGCTAATAAATTTTTTGTGTTTTTTAAAGAATAGAACGAACCATTAGATTTAAATGCAATTTGTTCAAGTATATTGTGGTCAGCATGAGTAGAAACATCTTCAATAGAACTATTTTCAACTATAAAAGAACCTGACTTAATAATTTTTTTACCATTATATGTAGAACTAGCATTCCAATTATAAAACCCTTCCTTTAATGTTCCTAAATCTAATTTATAATTAGATGTTTTTTTAGCAAATGTATAGTTACTATAAATTTTGTTGTTTAAAAAAAGGCTTAATTGAATATCAGGTTCAGTAATTGATTCAAATGAAGAATTATAAAACTCAGCATTAATAATTATAGGTTCATTTTTGCTTATTATTTTAGGGAGATTAATACGAAGTGGGTCAGTATTCTTCTTAATAGTCAGGTATTGAATTAATTTTTGAATAAGTTCATTAAATGAATTAGAATTATTATACTGAAGATAATCAGATAACTTCCATCTCCATATTCCTTCTCCGATAAATACACCTATTTTTTGATTTTCAAAAGAAGTAAAGTATAAGATAGGTGTATTTTTTATTATTTCACCTATTTTCTGTTTAATAAGAACTTCATTTTGATTTTGTGTAATACGGCCAAATGGAACACTCAATGGCGGCCAAATTTTAATAGATTTTTTTAATTTATCAGAAATTTCAAATAATTTAAAATCATTTGAGAATATCCCTTGAGCTTGATCAATAGATTTTGATAAAGGTAAATTTACACCTATATCCATTTCATTAATTAAAGAATTGGATGATTGATTGCCTAAAATATATAATACTGGAATTTTTGATTCATTTATTTTTTTTAAAACTGACTTGTCTTTTTCTGTGGGATTGTGCCAAATAACTAATGAATAAGGATTTAATTCTCCATTCCATTTATTTATTAATGATGTAGAAACATCAATGATTTCATCTTTTTCTAATTCTTGTTTTATTGCTGAAATATCTGGGTGAGGTGCATCCGCTAACAATAAAATTTTACTTCTAGAATCAATTACCTCTATGTAAAATGTTCGGGTATTATTTTCATAAGAAGATTCATTAGATTCTTTTTTTAATCTAACCGTATAAGCATTAAAACCTATATCATTAGCATCAACCATAAAGCTAGTGTTAATAAAATCCAAATCACCATCATTATATTTTATGACCTTAGAATCAATTTTTTGTTGATCTTTCCAAAGAGATAATTCTGTGTTAACTTTACCCATTTTAGAGGCCTCAATATTCACTTCAATTGGAAACTTATTTTTATAAAACGCAATATCATTAACTGAAACATTTCTTAACAATTGATCTCTTTTTATAATTGTATCTCCTACACCAATTGAAAAAATTGGAGTGAATTTAATTTTTTCAGAACCATATAAGGGACTACTACCTATGTTAAAATTACCATCACTAATAAAACAAATTGCTCCAATATTATTGTTAAAATATTTATTATAAATAAAATCAAAACCAGCATTTAAATTAGAAACAGACTCATCAAGACTAACAGAATCTAGTCTAACATTTTTACCTACTATATAATTTCTAAATTCAAATTTATCTTTAAATTTTTCTTTTATTTTTTGATGAATATTTTTAATGTTATTAATAACATAATTACTATCTGAATAATTTAATAAAGAACTAGAATTATCTGTAAGATTAATGAAAAGAGGTTTTTCAATTTTTGTTTCTTTGAATTGAAATGTTATTTCAAATAAAAGAATAAATAATAATAAAAATGCTAAACTTCTAATAATTATTAATATTATTTTAATTGATCGATTAAACTCTATTAATTTTTCTTTTTTGTAAAAAAAATAAACAATTACAAAACATATAATCGCCAATGGAATCAACCATAAAAAAGATATATCTGAAAATAATTTCATTTGGTTACTAAAATAATAAACTCAAATATTTAATTTATTAATTTTGTCATTTATTATAAAAACTCTTTTAAATGAATAATGAAGTATATATAATTTCTGCTGTTAGAACTCCAATGGGTAGTTTTATGGGTGGATTATCTAATATCCCTGCAACACAACTTGGAGCAATAGCAATTGAATCAGCTGTTGATAAGGCTAATATTTCTAAAGATAAAATAGATGAAGTATTTATGGGTAATGTTTTACAAGCTAATTTAGGCCAAGCCCCGGCTCGTCAAGCGGCTATTTTCGCTGGTTTATCTGAAAATATTCCTTGTACTACGATAAATAAAGTTTGTGCTTCTGGAATGAAATCCTTGAGTTTAGCAAGTCAATCAATTATTTGTGGAGATAATGATATTGTTATTGCTGGAGGAATGGAAAACATGAGTATGGTGCCTCATTATCAAAATCTACGATTAGGAAGTAAATTAGGTAATATTACAGCCTATGATGGTATGGTGAAAGATGGATTAACAGATGTGTATAATAATATTCATATGGGTGTATGTGCAGATAAATGTGCGAGCTTAAATAATATAACAAGAGAGGAACAAGATAATTTTGCAATTGAATCATATAAAAGAGCGGCTTCTGCATGGGATAATGGTAAATTTAAAGATGAAGTTATTCCTGTTAAAGTACCTCAGAGACGAGGTGATGATATAATTATTTCTAAAGATGAAGAATACTCTAATGTTCGAATAGATAAGATTCCAAAATTAAAGCCTGTCTTCACGAAAGATGGAACAGTTACTGCTGCCAATGCATCTACCCTAAATGATGGTGCGTCAGCATTAGTTTTAGTAAGTAAAGAAAAAATGAAAACATTAAATATTCAACCAATTGCAAAAATAATCGGATACGGTGATGCATCTCATAATCCAGAACTATTTACAACTGCCCCATCTCTTGCTGTCCCTGTAGCTTTAAAAAAAGCAAATCTTAAAATTCAAGATATTGATTATTGGGAATTAAATCAAGCATTTTCTGTTGTTGGATTATACAATACAAAAAAATTAGGATTAGATCCTGAAAAAGTTGATGTTAATGGAGGTGCTGTAGCACTAGGTCATCCACTAGGAAATTCTGGTTCAAGAATAATTGTCACATTAATTAACGTATTAAAACAAAATAAAGGTAGATATGGTTGTGCAGCTATTTGTAATGGTGGTGGAGGCGCTTCTTCTATGATTATAGAAAATATTACTTAGTTGTTAATTTAATACATCATAATATAAATCCTCATATTCCTTAACAATCGTTTCAATGTTAAATTCTTTAGAACGATTTAAAGCATTTTGACTAAAATTGTTTAATCTTTCTTTGTCTTTTAACAGATATAGAGCATTTTCTGACATATCTATTACATCACCAACATTTGATAAAAAACCAGTAACACCATGAATATTCACTTCTGGTATACCACCTGTATTTGAAGATATTACAGGTACTCCTTTAGACATAGCCTCAAGTGCAGCCAAACCAAAACTTTCTGTTTCTGAAGGTAATAAAAATAGATCGGCTAATTCAAGCACTTTAGATGTATCACGAATTTTACCTAAAAAAACAACTCGACTGGACAAATTTAATTCCCTACAAAATTCTTCTATTAAATTACGTTCAGGTCCATCTCCAACTAATAACATTACAGACTTTTTAACCTTATTAACTTTATCAAATACCTTAATAACATCCTTTACACGTTTTACTTTTCTGAAATTTGAAATATGACAAAGTATTGATTCTTCATCAGAAGCATATTTTTTTCGTAGTTTATTTTTTTTCCTAGACGAATTCTTTTCTAGATTAACAAAATTTGGAATTACTTTAATATCACAATTTGTTGAAAATTGCTTATAAGTGTCATTTTTCAAACTTTCTGATACTGCTGTTATAGCATCAGATTGATTTAAACAAAATGTAATAACTGGCTCAAACGATGGGTCTTTACCTACTAAAGTAATATCGGTTCCATGAAGAGAAGTAATAAACGGAATATTAATGCCTTGTGATTTTAATATATTTTTTGCCATATAAGCAGCAGAGGCATGTGGGATAGCATAATGGACATGTAATAAATCTAATTTTTCATGTTTAACCACATCAACCATTTTACTAGCTAATACTGTTTCATATGGCTCATAATCAAATAAAGGGTAATCTGAAACTCTTACTTCGTGATAAAATAAATTTTCACTAAATGAACCTAACCTAACTGGCTGTGAGTAAGTTATAAAATGAATTTCATGATTTTTTTTTGCTAATAATTTACCTAATTCTGTAGCAACAACACCACTTCCACCATAAGTTGGATATAATACTATACCTATTTTCATATTTTAGATCCTTTAAGTGCTTTATATATAACCCTCTGAATATCAGTACGAACATTCATTTTTACAATTTTCCAATTATCTGCATTTGGATAAACTCTATTTGATAAAAAAACATAATTTATTTCATTTACTGGGTCAGACCAGACAAGTGTACCAGTAAATCCGGAATGCCCAAAACTAGACAAACTTACTAATTCACAAGTAGGACCTCCATTTAAATCTAATTTTGGTTTATCAAATCCCGCTCCTCTCCTATTTAATGGACAATACTGGCATTCAGTATACCTTTTTACAACGTTAGGATTTATATATGAAATATCAGCATATTCCCCATTATTTAAAAGTAATTGCATTAAACTCGCTAAGTCTCCAGCATTTGAGAAAAGACCAGCATGTCCGCCTATTCCTCCAATCATTGCCGCACCCTGATCATGAACGTAACCATGTATTTGTTCTTTTCTAAATATTGTGTCATACTCAGTTGGGATAATCTGATTGAGAGGAAAATATTTAGTTGGGTTATAAGTTATATTTGACAAACCTATTGGATTATAAAAATATTTCTTCATATACTTATCGAGAGATAGACCTGATTTATTTTCAATGATTTTTTTTAAGAAATAATAACCAACATCTGAATATTTATAACGATTACCTTTTAATGGTGTTTCTAATATTTGTTCATAAATTTTATTAGTGTAACCATTCACAATCCATAAGTTTGATGAAACTTGAGTTGAAAATAAATCGCTTTTTTTGTCTTGATATATATCACTTCTAAGCTCGTTATTATTTAATGTTTTTATATAAAAAGGAATCCATGATTTCAAACCTGATTGATGAGACATCATTGATTTCAAATTAATATTTCCATATTGATCTTTATCCTTAAGTTCTGGAAGATAATATGATAGTTTATTATTAAGATTAAATTTATTATTACTCTCCATATGCATTAAAGCTAATGTAGAAGCTGCTATTTTTGTAATTGAAGCAATATCATAAATATCTGTGTTAGTTACTTCTCTAATTTTATCATATGTGTGATAACCGAATGATTTTCTATAAATTACTTTTCCCTTGATTGCAACAACAATCTGACATCCAGGAAAAGCTTTAGATTTAATACTATTTTTCACAATAGTATCAATTTCTGATAATTGAATAGGGTTAATACCTAATTCTTCAGGTTGAGAATCCTTAAGTCTTCCAGTACTATTAATAATAATACCATCTCCTGCTCTATATTTTGAAATAATATCCACAGGAAGTTTACCTGAACTAGAAAAAGTACCCATTAAAAATTGACCAGCTCTATCAAGTGCTATTGGATTATCTTCATATGCAATTACAATGCTATTAATTTTATTTAAATTAATTTTTTTAAGTAATAATGGATGATCAAAAATGACTAATATTTTATCATTTAACGAGTCTTGTATATCTATCCAATCATTTAAGTCCTTTTCATTTTCAATATTTTTTTGTTTAGATTGTAAAGTGGTAATAACTAAATCATAATTAGATAATTTTGATGAAAAAACTTTTTTAGCTTCTTGTAAAGAATTGAATTGAAAATGATCAATTTCACTAATTAAATTTATTGACCTTTTTAATGAAATAGAATCTATACCTATTGAAATGTGAACGATTTTTTTATCAAACCTATTAATTGGAAGAACTTGTTCTTCATTTTTTATTACAGTAATCGATTTTTCATAGATAAGTCTTTTAGCAAGTTTAATTTCTCCTTCTGAATATGTCTTATTTAACGTTTTTGTTTCTCTAATAAAGTTTAAGAATTTTTGTTCTAAAATTTTTCTACAACGTTCATTAATTCTTTCTTCATTTATTTCTCCAGATTTAACCTTATTTATGATTTTTTTAATTTCACTTTCTACTATTTCTAAATCTACAACAATTTTAAATTCACTTTCTTCATTATCTTTATTTAACCCGAATAAATCATTAATTTCAGTAAGTATACCCTGAGATTTAAGTCCTTTGACAATAACATCAATATGATTCATGATTTTTTTTGGGTTATAGCCTGTTTTAACACAGTGTTGAATTATATCTAAAGATGGTGATAGATTAATTTGAACACCCAATCGTCTAGACTCTTGACCTATCATTTTGCCGATTAACTCTGTCAATTGGATATCATTTGCAGCGCCTAATGTGTAACTATAAGGGAATTTTTTAGATTTATTTTTACTAGGATACAAATTTAGGTAACCAGTTATACCAATTAATAATGGGAGTTTTGATATATTATTAATACGTTTAGTATAAATAAAAATAGAATCTCTTGATAATTTGGGTAATAAAACACCTCCTATATTATATTTTTTAATAATAGAATCATTTTTTTTTAGAGTTAATTTATTTCCATTGACATTATAATTAACAATTAATATTTGACCTATTTTTTCTTCTAATGAAAGACTTTTTATTTTTTCATCTACCCATTTTTTTGATTCATTATATTCAATGGATTGATTTTTATTATTATATGTGGTTTGTTTACTAAAAGAACAACAAAAATTTAAAAGAAATAACGTTAATAATATTGATAAAAATATTTTTCTTGCATTCATATATCAAAAATACAATAGTAATAATTGAATATTTCTATTTCGTTTTATTATTTATAAACAAAATAATAATGAATTAAATTCAGATAAGAAACGGAATATAATTTGCTAAATTTGTATTGTAATGAAATATAAATTTCTAAATAACAGAATTAAGAACAAAAGATTCCATTATTCGCCTTTGTTTTATGATAAAAGAAAGGAAAATCTTGAGATTAAAAAATTATACTATACAAAAGTTAAAAACAATAATATCAATAAAGAAAATCCATTTTTAAGAGATGCTATAAAAAGAAATTGGAATAATAAGCAGACAAGAAAAAAATCAAACACAAATTATAATATTAGAATTTTGTCGTTAATAATAATTTTGTTGTTCTTAGGTTACTTTATGTTTAATGGCTTAGGAAACATTAACTCTATAATTAATAAAATCTGGTAATAATTGATGGATATAATAAATCTACTACCTGAAAATATTGCTAATCAAATAGCAGCTGGTGAAGTTATTCAAAGACCATCTTCTGTTGTAAAAGAGCTTATAGAAAATTCTATTGATTCAGGAGCATTAAATATTGATGTAAATATAAAAGATGCTGGAAAAACATTAATTCAAGTTGTTGATGATGGTAAAGGAATGTCATCTAATGATGCAGAAAAATGTTTTAAACGCCATGCTACTAGTAAGATTAAAACTCCTAATGATTTATATAGAATAACAACAAAAGGTTTTCGTGGAGAAGCTCTCGCTTCAATTTCAGCAATATCTCATGTTGAAATGAAAACTAGAACTGAAAATCAAGAAACAGGAACATTAATATTTATTAAAGGAAGTAATATTGAAAAAAAAGAAGATGTTGTTTGTCCAATTGGAACATCTTTTGAAATTAAAAATTTATTTTTCAATGTTCCTGCAAGAAGGAATTTTTTAAAAAAAGAATCTACGGAATTCAAGCATATTCAAGATGAATTTATTCGTATTGCTTTATCGCACCCAGAAATAAATTTAACTTTGACTCATAATGGAGCTGAAATTTTCAACCTACATTCTAGTATTTTACGTAAAAGAATTATAAATCTATATACCGAAAGTTGGAATGATAGACTAGTACCAATAGAAGAATCTACAGAAATTGCTACCATCAAAGGTTTTGTTGTTAAGCCTGAACACACTAGAAGAACACGTGGAGATCAATTTTTCTTTATCAATAATAGGTTTTTCAAAAGTTCATATTTTAATCATGCCATAACAAAAGCTTTCGAGGGTTTAATAAAAAAAGAAAATTTTCCTGGATATTTTATATATATGGAGATTAATACTAAAAAGATTGACATAAATGTTCATCCAACAAAGACAGAAATTAAATTTGAAGAAGAAAAATATATTTATTCAATATTACTTAGTACTATAAAGAGATCTTTAGGGAAATATAATATCACTCCTACAATAGATTTTGATAAAGAATCTAGCTTTGATATACCAAATTCTATTTTATCTCAAGCTGCTAGTGAACCAATTATTAAAGTTAATTCAAAATTCAATCCTTTTAAAACTAAGGACAACTCAAAAGGATTAACTAACAAGGGTTTTGGTTCCGCAAAATCGTCTTCTGTAGATTGGGATAATTTTTATTCTATTGATGAAGAAAAAGAAAATAACACAGAAAATTATCCGCCAATAGATATTGTTAATTCATTAGAAAGTTTTTCTAAATTTCTCATAAAAGATAGTTATATCATAACACCAAGTAAATCAGGGCTAATGATTATTCATGCAAGAAGAGCTATTGAACAGATGACTTATTCAGAAACACTTAAGTCGCTAGAAAACAAATGTTTATCTTCGCAGAAATTATTGTTTCCTTTAGAAAAAGAAGTATCAATAAATGAAATAAATATTTGGGAACAAAATTATGATCTATTAAAAAAGTTTGGATATAGAGGTATTATTAAAAACAATCTTTTAACTATTAAATCAGTCCCCTCTATTCTTCAGGAAGAATCAATATCAGAATGTATAGATGATATTTTAGATACTCTCGAGTATAAAGAGATAGATGAATCTCATATAACAAACAAAATAATTTTATCAATTGCAAAATCAACTGCAATGAAAAAATTAAACCTTAATACGAATAAATCTATTCAAGCATTAGTCGATAAACTATTTCAATGTGAAAACCATACTTATTCTCCAAGAGGTAAAAAAATAATAGAAACTATTTCACTTAAAGAAATTGAAGATAAGTTAAAATAAACATGCTAAAAAATTTACCACCTGTAACAAAAAATTTATTAATACTAAATGTATTATTTTTCTTTGCAGCAAATGTTTTAGAAACAAAAGGTATTAATATATCACAATTATTGGGAGCACATTATTTTAATTCATTTTTTTTTAAACCTTTTCAAATTATTACGCATATGTTTATGCATAGCTTAACTGATTATTTTCATATTATATTTAATATGCTTTTATTAGTTATGTTTGGCTCACATCTAGAACGTATATGGGGTCCCAAAAAATATTTTATTTTTTATTTTTCATGTGGTTTAGGAGCAATTGCATTGTATAATACAATTGGTGTTTGGCAGATTTTTGAATTGAAGGAGCAATTACTTATGGATGGATATGATTTATCTTCACTTAACAATAAAATATTTAACGAAAAATATGATTTAATATCTATTAATTCAAATAAATCAAATCAAATACTTAGTGATTATATACTAATGACTAAAAGTACAATTGTAGGTGCTTCTGGAGCCATATTTGGTCTCCTTTCAGGTTTCGCACTATTATTCCCAAATACAAAACTTATGCTTTTATTTCCTCCAATACCTATAAAAGCAAAATATTTAATTGGTGGATACCTGATTTTAGAAACCTATAATAGTTTTTTCAACACTAACGACCAAATTGCTCATTTAGCTCATGTAGGAGGTGCTATAGTTGGAATATTAATGGTGATAATTTGGCGAAAAACAGATCGACAAAACTTTTATTAATGGAAAGGGATTTATTAAATGAATTAAAATATCAATATAAAAATGGTGGCTCGACCATTAAAATAATTTTTATTAACGTAAGTATATTTCTAATAATCAATATTATAGATGTTTTCTTTTCGTTAGTAATGAATAATGAATCCGTTTTTATTGATTTTTTTACATACCACATATCTGGCTTACATACTAACCTTATTGACTTCATTAAACATCCTTGGGGATTATTCACAAGTATATTCTCACATTATGACTTTATGCATTTATTATTTAATATGATTTTTTTATATTTTTCAGGTAAAATATTTGAACAAATATTTAATAGTAGAAGATTGATTCTAATCTATATAATAGGTGGCTTAACTGGTGGTATATTTGAGATAATTGCGCACACCATTTTCCCAAAGCTTCAAATTTTTAATGATATCATAGTAGGGGCTTCAGGTTCAATTATGGCTATTTTTATTGCAACTGCATTTTACAGACCAAATTTGAAACTTAATTTATTCGGTGTTTTACCTGTTAGGATTATTCTCTTAGCAGGAATATTCATCACTTTTGATTTATTAGCGCTTGGTAAAGAAGATGGCACCGCTCATTTTGCTCATTTAGGTGGGGCAATTATAGGTTTATTATCAATTAAAAATATAAACAAACCAAATAATATAATTAACCTTTCAGATAACTTTTGGAATAAATTTATTAAACTATTAAAGAATAGAAATACAGGGTTAAAGTTCCATAAGAAACACCAAAAAAACAAACGCTTTAAGACAGACGAAGAATACAATGTAGATCATAAAAATCGTCAAGATAAAATAGACAAAATCTTAGATAAGATATCTAAATCTGGTTATGAATCTTTATCAAAAAAAGAAAAAGATTATTTATTTAAACAAAGTGAACAATGAAGAAGTTATTAAAAAAACTAATTGCTTTTAATACTTTATTCATTTTAATAACTATCATTTCCTTATTATCTCTTATTTTATCATACGTTTCACCAAATATAAAACCCAATTCAATATCTATATTACCTTTTTTTGGATTAGCATATTTACCCATTTTCTTTATTAATCTATTTCTTCTAATTATTTGGATCATAAAAAGATCTAGGTGGTCTATTATTATACTAATAACTATATTATTAGGTGGGAAATTTCATTTTCGAACATTTTGTTTTGGATTTAATCAAATTACCAAAAACAGTAATTTAATTAAAATCATGAGTTACAATGTTCATCTATTTGATTTATATAATGATAATATAAATCAATCATATAAGAATAAAAATAAAATTATTGAGTATGTAAAAAAACAAAATCCTGATATTATCTGTTTTCAAGAATTTTATGATCAAGATCCACCATCTTCATTTAGAACAAAAGATACAATAATTGAAATAATGGATATAAAATATATACACGAACAATTTGCTAAGAAAAATAAACAAAGACAAAAATTTGGTGTAACTATATTTTCTAAATACCCTATTATAAAAAAAGGGAAAATTAATTTTAAAACACACAAGTGGAATTATAATTATTGTATTTATGCTGATATAATAAAGAAAACTGATACTTTTCGAGTATATAATGTTCATTTACAATCTATAAGACTTGAAAAAGAAGATTATGAAATTTTTAATTCTAGAAATAAAAACTCTAATTCATCATATAATATTATCAATATGATGCAAAAAATGCAAAAAGCATATAGTGTTCGCGCTAAACAAGTAGACATGATAAAAAATCATATAACCAACTCTCATAAAAAAAATATTATAATTTGTGGAGATTTTAATGATACACCAACTTCATATTGTTATAATCAATTCAACTCTATTTTAACCGATGCTTATCGAAATACTTCATTTGGAATAGGCTCGACATATGCAGATATATTCTTACCAATGAGAATTGATTATATTTTTCATTCTGAAAATCTTGGATCACAAAAGTTTAATGTTCAAAAAAATAAATTAAGCGATCATTATGCAATAGACTGCAATATTTATATTAAAAATTAATCATATATAAATGTTAATTAAAATAAATAAAAATAATATTGATGATAGATTAATTGAACAATCTGTTAATGTTTTAAAAAAAGGAGGATTAATTATCTTTCCAACAGATACTGTCTATGCAATAGGTTGTGATTTATATAATAAAAACGCTTTATATAATTTAGCCTTGATTAAAAAAGTGAAATTAAATAAAGCAAAATTTTCTATTATTTTTTCTAGTCTTAGTAATTTATCTGAATATGTAAAACCTATTGAGAGGCGAACTTATAAAATACTAAACAAATCGCTACCAGGACCTTTTACATTTATATTAGAAGCAACAAATAAAATTCCACATTTATTTGAGAATAAAAAAAAAGAAATAGGAATTCGAATACCTGATAATAAAATTATTACTAAAATAGTTAGTTTATTAGGTAATCCAATTGCAACAACATCGCTTAAAGATAGTCAAGATAAAATCCAGGAATATTATACTGATCCAAATATAATTTATGAAAATTTTCATCAAAAAGCAGAATTAATCATTGATGGTGGCTCTGGAAATCTAGAACCTTCAACTATAGTTAATTGCATTGACCAAATTAAAATCATCCGACAAGGGATAGGAAAAATAGAATTATGATTTTGATTATTGATTGTGGTAGTGAAAAAACAAAAAATATTGGTGAAATTATCAAGCCAAATATTGATGTAAACATATGTAAATTAAATGATTTTAAATTAGACGATTTAAAAAACATTAAAGGTGTAATTATTTCAGGTGCTCCAATACTACTAAGTGAATTTGATACTAAACCATATATTGAAAAATTTAAATGGATAAAAACTACTAAGTTTCCTATATTAGGAATATGTTTTGGACATCAAATTATAGGTTTAATTTATGGTTCTTTTATTAAAAAAATAGTTCCAGTTAGAACTTGGGAAAAAATTAATACAATAAAATCAAGTGATTTATTATTTAGTTTACCGTTAATATTCGAAATGATGGAAGATCATTGTGAAATAATTTCAATACCTAAACAATTTAATCATATAGCTTCATCAAATAGTTCAGCTAATGAAATGATGGAACATAAAGAAAAAAAAATATTTGGTGTACAATTTCATCCAGAAGTATCTGGTAATTTAGGTCATGTTTTACTAGGGAATTTCATTAAAATATGTCTAAATGACAAATAATTATCATTAACTACATGTTAATACTTCAGTTGGAGTTGAGAATAAAATACTAGTAAATAATAACGATATTTACATATGATATTAAATAGAATATGGATAGGTATGTTTATTATTTCAATGATTGTTGGAATAATAAAATTATTTTTTTGGCAAGATGTAGATATATTTAAAAATCTTATTGATTCTCTTTTCCAAGCTGCTGAAACTGGCTTTACTATTTCATTAGCTTTAACTGGAATACTTTGTTTTTGGATGGGAATAATGAAAATTGGCGAAAATGGTGGAGCTATTAAATATTTAACAAAAATCGTAAGTCCTTTATTTTCTCGATTATTCCCTGAAGTTCCAAAAGATCACCCTGCAAATGGTGCAATGATGATGAATTTTAGCGCAAACATGTTAGGATTAGATAATGCTGCAACTCCTTTAGGATTAAAAGCAATGAAAGAATTACAATCTTTAAATAAAGACAAGGATAAAGCATCCAATGCTCAAATAATGTTTCTAGTATTAAATACATCTGGATTAACATTAATACCTGTATCAATATTTGCTTTACGTGTTGATTCAGTATCTCCTACTAGTGTATTTCTTCCCATTTTAGTCACTACTTTTATTTCATCTCTATTTGGTTTAATATATGTTTCGATTAGACAAAAAATCAACTTGTTTAACACTACTATTATTGCTTACTTAGGCAGCATAACAACTCTAATAATAATATTATTATACTATATAATTAATCACCCTGAAAATGCTCCAATTATATCAAATGTTGGAGGTAATTTAATTATATTTTTAATAATAATTTTATTTATGCTTCTTTCTTGGAAAAAGAAGGTAAATGTATATGAATCATTTATTGATGGAGCAAAAGAAGGGTTTAATGTTGCAATTTCAATTATACCATATTTAATTGCTATACTTTCTGCTATAGCTGTTTTTAGAGCTTCAGGTTCGCTAGATGTTATTAGTAATATGATTAAAGAAATTGCCATAGTATTTGGTTGTACTATGCTTGAGTGGGTTGATGCACTTCCTGTTGCATTTATGAAGCCACTTAGCGGTGGAGGTGCTAGAGGTGCGTATGTGGAAATAATAAACAACTTTAATATAGATTCTATTCAAGAAAAAATAGCAGCAACTATGCAAGGATCAACAGAGACGACATTTTATGTACTTGCAGTATATTTTGGTTCAGTCAAAATAAAAAATACTAGATATGCAGTAAGCGCAGGGCTTTTATGTGATTTTGTTGCTATAATAGTATCAATAATAATTTCATATTTATTTTATACAAATGTTTAATTTTTTCAAAAAAAAAAGACAACACAATATAAATAATCTTGTCAAACATTCTGTTAAACCTATCAACTATGATGGTAAAATAATTATTGCTTGGAGTAAAGCAATTGAAGGAAATGATAAATTTTTATTCTGGTTAAAAGATAATGGATATCCAGAATTAGTGATGACAACTTATGCTATTTATTTAAAAGATGAAGCAAGAGAGTGGTTAGAGAAAAATGGTTATCCTCATTTATTAGCAATGGTTAATGCTGCAGAAGGTAATGAAAGTGCTCAAAAATGGTTAAAAACCCATAGATATGATATTCTATACCATATTGGACTTTCAGTTGAAGATAATAAAGAGAGTCTATTGTGGATTCGTAAAAACACACCTGTTGATATATTTATGTTAACAAAATCAATAAAAAAGGTAAAAGATAAAATTGAAGAAAATCATAATGATATCCATACCTTTGGAAGAGATTTATAATTTCAAATTAAAATCTTAGCATTGTTTTTATTTTTGTTATTAAATAATTTATATAATGATTCTTGGAAAAAAATTAGTTGTAATTCTTCCAGCATATAATGCTGAAAAAACATTACAAATAACTTATGATGAAATTCCTTTTGACATTGTAGATGATGTTGTATTAGTCGATGATTGTAGTACTGACAATACTGCAATATTAGCAAATGAAATTGGCATAAAACATGTAATTAAACATGAAATAAATAAAGGATATGGGGGAAATCAAAAATCTTGCTATAATAAGGCTCTTGAGTTAGGAGCAGATATTGTTGTTATGCTTCATCCTGATTATCAGTACACTCCTAAATTAATTGAAAGTATGGCTTATGTAATTGCGAAAGACGTTTATCAAGTAGTTATAGGATCAAGAATACTTGGAAAAGGTGCACTTAAAGGTGGAATGCCGATGTACAAATATATAGCAAATCGTTTTTTAACATTATCTCAAAATATTTTAATGAATCAAAAATTATCTGAATATCATACTGGTTATAGAATGTTCTCCGCTTCAGTATTAAAAGATATTAATTTCAATATTAATTCTGATGATTTTATTTTTGATAATCAAATGTTGGCCCAAATACTTTATAAAGGATATGATATTTGTGAAATAACATGCCCTACAAAATATTTTGATGATGCTTCTTCTATTAATATATCTAGAAGTACAACTTATGGATTTGGTGTTTTAAAAGTTTCCTTTCAGTACTTTTTTAATAAAATAGGATTATTTAAATCAAAAATTTTTCACAAATAATGAATAAAATTATTAAGTCAATTTTTAAATTTTTATTTAAAACATTAATCATACTATTATTAGTTATTTGTTTTTTTAGTTCAATCTTGTACTTAAATACCACAATTTATAATTTTCCTGAATCTAAACCTTTCAATGGAAACTATATACATAATCCTTATGAAAATTTACCCTTAAATACTTTTAAAGGAAATTTCCACGCACACTCTATAGCATGGGGTAATTTAACAAATGGCCATAATACAGAAGAAGAAATATATGATGAATATAATAACCGTGAATATGATATAATAGGAATTTCTAACTATCATAAAATAAGTAAATATGCTGAAGGATTAACTGACTTGTATGTTCCTATGTACGAACATGGATATAATATATTTAAGTCTCATTATTTAGCAATTAATAGTAATGATGTGTCATATTTGGATTATCCATTATTTCAATTAAGTTCACATAAACAAAAAATAATTGAGAATTTAAAATCCAAGAATGTAATTATTGCCATGGCTCACCCAAAATTTGGTGGTGGTAGAACATTTGAAGATATGAAAAGATTGGTTAATTACGACTTAACAGAAGTTCTAAATCACTATAGAATATCTGATAAATATTGGGATGAGGCGCTTTCTTCAGGTAGATTAACATATATTATTGGAAACGATGATACTCACGATATTCATAATGAAGCTACTTTTAAAATTTGGAACAATATTTTTTCAAATACTCGAAATATAGATTCCATTCTGAATAATCTTAAAAATGGTAAATCATATGCTATAAATTCAAAAAATGGCATCTGTGATAATCGTTTAATCAGTTGTGAAATTGATGCAAATGATAGTAATGTCTTTAAAATTAAATTTGAAAATAATGTTGATAAATTAGAATTTATTGGTCAAAATGGTGTAATAAAAAAAACAATAGAAAATACTGATAGTGGAACATATAAATTTACTGAAGACGATACATATATTAGAGTTGTTTCTAGAAATGAAAATAGTGATCTATACTTGAATCCATTAGTAAGATTTGACGGAAAAAAGATTCCTTTGAATTCTAATTTAAAACCAACATCAATTTTCACTTTAACATGGTTTTTTAGACTTTCTATGATTGCATTAATGATTCTACTTACATACTTAATTCGTAAAATAATTAAATATTAATGTCAATATTCATAAAACATCTTACAACAAATAAATATTTCGCTGTTCTAATATTAGTTCTTTTATCTTTCATTTTTTTTGTCGGATTAGGTCACAATCACTTATTTGACTGGGATGAAATAAACTTTGCTGAATCAGCAAGAGAAATGATTGAAAGCAATAATTATTTAAGAGTTCAAATTAATTACCAATCTTTTTGGGAAAAACCTCCATTCTTTTTTTGGTTACAAGTAGTTTCAATGTTTTTTTTCGGTATAAATGAATTTGCTGCACGTTTTCCAAACGCATTTTTTGGGCTGATATACCTTCTCACTTTTTTTTATATAGGAAGAAAACACTTCAATCAAACATTCGGTATAATTTGGGCACTTATATATTTTGGTTCCCTCCTTCCCCATATCTACTTCAAATCAGGAATAATTGATCCTATTTTTAATTATTTCATATTCATATCTATATATTTTATGATGATAGCAATGGATAAATGTCATAAAAAGAAATCAACCTACGCTTTTCTTTCTGGTATTTTTAGTGGATTGAGTGTTATAACTAAAGGCCCTGTAGGTTTTTTATTACTTGCGTTGACTTTTGTTACTTATACTTTAATCAAACGTTTTAAAATATCACTTCACATAAAATATATTTTATTTTTCATATTAGGAATTATAATTATAATTTCTATCTGGCTTTTTATTGAATACTTTCAAAATGGGTATGATATGCTAATAAAGTTTATAAGATATCAAGTAGAGTTATTTAACTCCGATGTTGCTGGACATAAACAACCATTTTATTATCATTTTTTAGTTGTATTTGTAGGATGTTTCCCTATATCTATTATTGCTCTCCCTAAGTTATTTAAAAAAAATATCAATACACCTCTTGATATTCAAAAGTGGATGGTTTGTATTTTTTGGGTAGTTATGATAACTTTTAGTATAGTTACCACTAAAATTATTCATTATTCCTCAATGTCATATATACCAATATCTTTCCTAGCTACACTTTATTTAAATAGTGTAATTAATAAACAAATTCAATTAAAAAAATATGTATTGAGACTATTCCTTTTAATAGGATTATTAATAGGTTTAATAATTACATTAATACCGTTAATATTAATTAATAAAGAGATAATATTCCCATATATAAATGATGATTTCGCTATTGAATCACTTAAAAATGATGTACATTGGAATGGTATGGAATTTATGATAGGGATATATTTTATTACTGGTGTTATTATATCATTTTTACTGTTTAAAAAAGAAAAAATAATTAAAACAGTCATTACTATTAGTTCAACAATTGGATTAACTCTAATCTTTATTTTATTTTTTATTATACCTAAAATAGAAAAGATTACGCAGGGGCCTGTTATTGAATTTTATTCAAGTTTGGAGGATAAAGATGTATATGTTGAATGTTTCGGTTATAAAAGTTATGCTCAGTATTTTTATACTAAACAGCCCTACGGATTAAAAAATGATAGATTGAATAAAGATTGGTTATTAAATGGAAATATTGATAAACCTGTTTATTTAGTTTCAAAATCAACAAATATGGAACTTGATAACAACAAGAACTTTAAGTTAATAAAATCTAAGGGAGGATTTCGTTTCTACAAACGTCTAAATACTAAAAATTAAACTAGACTAAAATACCATTCTAAATCAAGAGAAATAAATAATAGAAATGGAGAAACTAATAGTAATATCCATGTAATAAGAATAATAAATTTAAACAAAGAAGATGTATCAATTTTAATAGGAACGTCCAACACATTGTTTACCTGATTTGCAATTATATGATCAATTTGATCTTCTGTTAATAAATTAATATACTTTTTTAGAGATGGCGTATTTTCAATTAGAACACACTTAATTTTTAAAAAATCCGAATAATTTAATGAATTATATGTTGTAACATAATTAACATTCAAATCTTTAAGTTGTTTATGAATTTGATATCTTTTTTGCATCGAACGAACTTTGAAACCGATTAAAAAACCAAAAATCATTATGATATAATTGTTAAGTATAAAACCAAATAAAATCAAAAAAATTGATGAAATAAAGGAAAAAATGAGTAAGAATAATTCATGTTTTTTTCTAACAAATAATTTAAACATTTGTCCCCCATCAAGAGGATCTAAGGGTAGGATATTTATAATATTTAATATCAAAAATAATATACCCAAATCAAGTAAAATAGATGATTGAATCTGTGAGCCATAAAGCATAAGAATTATTCCAATAACTATTCCTGGAAAAGGACCTGAAATGGCTACAATAAAACTTTGTTTTTGTGAATACTTCTTCCTAGACCCCTTAACAAAAGCTCCCATTAAAGGGATAAATAGCATTTTTACATTTTCATATTTAAAAAGTTTCATTGCAATAAAATGACCTAATTCATGTATTATTAAAACAATTAAAATCGACATGACAAAACTTATATCATTATCAATTATTACAATAAAAAACAAAATAAATAGAGTCATTGAAAATATAGTCAATGATAGTCCATTATTTTGCTTTTCATCAATTAAATCTGGTTTTTGTTGATTGAAATTATAATCTTCCATTGATCAATTTAAAAGAAAATTATTTACTTATTAAATTAGCAAAATCCTTAGCAAAATAAGATAGAATAGCATCAGCACCTGCTCTTCTTATACTTATAAGTATTTCACTCATTGCAGAATTATAATCTAAATATCCATGTTTACTCGCTATATATGTCATAACATACTCACCACTTACATTATATGCAGTAATAGGAATATTGAAATTTTCTTTCAAAAGATGAATAATATCTAAATAACATAAGGCAGGTTTAACCATCAAAAAATCAGCCCCTTCTTCAAAATCTAAATCAGCTTCTAATAATGCTTCACGTTTATTAGACGGATTCATTTGATATTCTTTTTTATCGCCATGTTTAGGATTAGATTTTAAAACATCTCTAAATGGACCATAAAATGAACTACTATACTTTGCTGTATAAGACATTATACTAACATCTGAAAAATTGTTTTTATCTAATATTTCACGGATATAACCTACTCTTCCATCCATCATGTCGCTTGGTCCGACAATATCAATGCCAGCTTGCGCTTGCGCAAGAGCCATCTTACCTAATATAGGGAGTGTTTCATCGTTATGAATTAAACCATTTGTATAAATACCATCGTGACCATCTGATGAATAGGGATCCATAGCTACATCACTTATTAAACAAGTGTTTGGAAAGGTATCTTTAATGACACGTATTACATTTAAATAAAAATTATCATCTGAATAGCTATAAGAAGCTTTAGAGTCTTTAAATTGATTATTTATAACAGGAAAAAGAACAAATGATTTGATTCCAATTGATATGCAATATTCAATTTCATTTAATAACTTATCGAGAGACCATGAGAACTGATTTGGCAAGGATTTTAACTCTTTTTTAATATTCTTGCCGTCTTCAACAAAAACAGGATAGATTAAGTTATCTACACTTAACCTTGTCTCTTCAATCATAGATCTGATTGTACTATTTTTTCTATTTCTTCTTGGCCTAATATTCATATTTTACATTAACATTCCCCCACAAACATTAATTGTTTGACCTGAAATGTAATTTGATAAATCTGATGCTAAAAAGACCGTTAAATTAGCAACATCCTTAGGATCTCCTCCCCTTTTTAAAGGAATATTATTACGCCATTGTTCAACAACCTTTTCATCCAAAGAAGCAGTCATTTCAGTTTCAATAAAACCAGGTGCTATGGCATTACAACGTATATTTCTTGAACCAAGTTCCTGAGCTATTGATTTTGTAAAACCAATTAGTCCAGCCTTAGATGCAGCATAATTTGATTGACCAGAATTTCCACTAATGCCAACAACGGAAGACATATTGATAATTGATCCTTTTCTTGCCTTTAACATAGGACGTTGAACAGCTTTAGTTAAATTAAATACAGATTTTAAATTTGTATTAATTACTTCATCCCATTGTGATTCAGTCATCCTCATCAACAAAGTATCTCTTGTTATCCCTGCATTATTAACTAAAACATCAATATTTCCGAATTCATTAATTACTTGGTCTACTAATTTCTCAGCTTCATCAAAATTAGAAGCATCTGATTTAAAAGATTTTGACAATCCACCTAAACTATTTAATTCATTTTCTAAGGCTTTTGCCTTTTCAACTGATGAAAGGTATGTAAATGCAACCTTAGCACCATGAATGATACATTCTTCAGCGATCGATTTACCAATCCCTCTTGAAGCACCTGTAATTAAAACAACTTTACCTTCTAATAATTTCATTATTTTTTTTTACAAATATAGTGAAAGGCGATAAAATTGATATTTGAATATGATATAAATTACAATATGTAACTTAATTAAAGAAATCCCATGTAATTCCTACTCTAATTCTATTTCCTGCAATTGGATAATTTACTAATTCTTGTCGTAAAGGATTATTAAAAAAATATCCAATATTTTCATAACGTATAAAAAAACGAAACTCAGAAATCCCTAATGAAAGAAAAGCATGAAAATTACTTAAAGGGTTTGTGTTAATCTGATCTATATTCCAATCATATGTATCCATATATGGCATATATAATCTAAGACGGAATGATGAAACATAAGAAGCATCAAAACCTATTAAGGCCTCGAGTTTTTTTGCTTTAAACACATACCCTTTAATATAAATTCTACCTAAACATTGAATATTAGGAAGATGACCATTTTTAGAGATAGAATATATAATTCTTGGATTGATGTGTAACAGACCAAATTTAAATCCACCACTTATAGAAAATGATCCAAAATTAAAATTTAAAGAGTCATTAAACCAATCTGAACCATTATATAAAAACGGATTTCTAATAGAAATTAATTTAACATCAAAACCAATACTATATTTATTTTTTAATGTTTCTAAGAAATTAAAATTTATTTCTGAGTCAACACCCATTAATGTTTGCTTATTTAAGTTAGTAAATGAATAAGAAACATTATTACCAAAATAACTTCTTTGAAATGGTGATTGTGTTTTAGTTTCAATAAAACATCGTGTATAGAAATTTATTTTTTTAGCTTGATATTGACTAATTAACTTGTTTTCAAATTCATTTGCAGCACCAATAATATTTATATTAAACTTGTTTTTAATAATGAATTTTTTTCTCTTCAAGGAAACATTAGAGACAAAATTAATCTCTGAAGTATCAATATGATTTCCTAAATTTTGAAAACCCCAATATTTATGATATACTAAAGCATCAAAAGAGAATTTTTTAGATGAAATAAAAAAACCAATACCATTTGATATTGATGCTAATTTATACTGATCTCTTGTTGAGTTTGAATCAATATTTATTGTTGAATATAACTGTGATAAAGTATCTGAATACTCTTCAAAAAATCTATTATTAACGGTATATTTATGAAAGGATTTTAATCCAATTTTATTTATTGAATCAGATCTAAAATTAAAATAATTTTCCTGATGAATTTCTCCAATTTTATTCTTACTGTTAGCATTTTTTTTTACATCAGGAAATTGTAAACCAAACTGTTGAATGGTTGAATCTATATTTATTAAACCTCCTGAATGAGAAACTTTATTAAGTTGAAATGCACCTTTTAAATTCATTGAATATTTTTTTCCAAAACGAAACATTTGAACACCAAAATCATTAAGATAAAAATCTGAACCTCTTATAACACCATTTCCACTAGACTTTACGTAATCAATATCTATAAAAAAATTATCTGTAAATGCCTGATTATATTTTGCTTGAATAAATTGAGCTCCCTGGCCTCCAAATGAGTATGCAAATCCTAAATGTGGTAAAGCTGAATACTTAATATTTGAATATTCATGTGAATTTTGAAAATTAGTTTGCATAACTGATCTCAATAAATCTAAAGAAGTAACACCATCTGAAGTATATATTGGTATACCACCATCAAAAGTTGAAGGTAAATTTCCACTATTTACATCTATTGAATCAATAGATCCATTAATTCTATCAAAATAGGACATTGTATCAATATTCTGAAAAACTTGAAGGAAAGCTATATTGGAAATTAAGATAAATAAAAAGCTAACTAAAAATTTCATTTTAAATGTTAGATAATGAAATAAATTTAAAAAAAAAAGGGGGCATCGCCCCCTAAAAATTCATTTAAAAAAATTAATTTACAAACTATTAACCTTTAATTGAAGGCTTGATTTAATATTTGCAGCTTTATTCTTATGAATAATATTTTTCTTTACTAATTTATCTAACATTGCAAAAACTAATGGAAGTTTCTTATTAGCTTCTTTTTTATTAGCAGTTTCTCTAAGAGCACGAACTGCATTACGAGCAGTTTTATGCTGATATTTATTACGAAGTCTTTTCGACTCGTTAGATCTAATCCTCTTTATTGCTGACTTATGATTCGCCATATTATTTAATTTATTTTATTCAATGTAGCCCATAGGAGAATCGAACTCCTGTTTCCAGGATGAAAACCTGGCGTCCTAACCACTAGACGAATGGGCCAAAAATCTATACAACAATTAGTGTCACTACCCTTATATAAACCAATGCAAAAGAAAATAAGAATTATTTTAATACATTCTCATAGTATTATTTCACATTTTGGGTTGCAAATATAAATTGATATTCTTTAAATACAAAGAAAATAAGTTTTTTTTAGACTATTTCTGAATCTTGATTACTAAACTTAAACCCCATAGATTTGCCAGTAGATAATTGAAGATCAGAACTAATTGCTTTAATCTGACCAAGAGAAACTTCTTTAATTATCTCATACGGTGGAGTAATCAAATCAAAATCAATTGCATATATAATTGTTTTTTGTACTATTTGACGAATTATATCATCTGAAATTAAATTATTTTTAAGATCTCTAAATTTAGCACCTAGTTCACCTTGTCCATCAAGCATAAAATGATTTTCGTGATTCATGAACACCCTTCCAATTAAATATCCAATGTCATTAAAACGATTTTTTTCATATGATTCAGCAAGAAAATTATAAATATTAATTATTCCAAAATATCCATTAGCTGGATTAGAAGAAAGATATTTATCTTTCCATAATGGGTTATGATCTGGAAGTCTAAAAATATTTGTGTGTAACTGAAAAACAATAAGGTCACTACCAATAAATAATCTAAATTCATATGATCCTTGTTCTTCAAACCTCAATCTTATACGTTTATCATTTATTTCTTTCTGTAATTCGATGATTTCATCTTGTATAATACGTTTAAAAGAAAGAAATACTTCCTTGGAATAATCAGCTATGTCTTGTTTCATAGCTGCTTTATTAATTAAAACATCAATAATATTTTCTCTATTTTCTTTAGGTTTCATTTTAATAAGATTTAGAAAAAACTACGCGACCTAATGATTTAGCACCTGTAACCATACAATAACCTGGTTCTTCTGCTCTATTTAAAGGAATGCACCTGATTGTAGCTTTAGTTTCATCTTTTATTTTTTGTTCTGTTTCTTTACTACCGTCCCAATGAGCCAACAAAAAGCCTCCTTCTTTATCTATTTTCTTTTTAAATTCATCATATGAATCAACATATTGAGTTTTCGATTCTCTATATTTTTTAGCTTTCAAATAAAGATTTTTTTGAATATTGTCTAAAAGATTTTCTATATACAAATCAACATTCTTAAATTCTACTATTTCTTTTGTTTTTTCATCACGTCGAGCAACTTCAATACTTTCATTTTTTAAATCTCTCATTCCTATTGCTAAACGAATAGGAATACCTTTTGCTTCATATTCAGCGAACTTCCAACCTGGTCTATGATTCATATCATCATCAAATTTAAATGAGATACCTTTTAGCTTTAATTTCTGTTCTAATTCTTTTATTTTTTTACTAATTTCTATCAAATCCTCTTTTGAGTTACAAATTGGAATAGCTACAACTTGTATGGGAGCTAAAGCAGGAGGTAAAACCAAACCTTCATCATCCGAGTGAGTCATAATTAATGCTCCCATTAAGCGAGTTGAAACACCCCAAGAAGTAGCCCATACATAGTCTTGATTACCATCTTTATCAGTAAATTTTACATCAAAAGCTTTAGCAAAATTTTGTCCTAAAAAATGAGATGTGCCGGCTTGTAATGCTTTACCATCTTGCATCATTGCTTCAATACAATAAGTTTCTTCAGCTCCAGCAAATCGTTCACTTGCTGTTTTAAAGCCTTTTATAACTGGCATTGCCATATAATCCTCTGCAAATTTAGCATATATATCATTCATTTTAATTGTTTCCAATTTAGCTTCTTCAGAAGTTGAATGAGCTGTATGACCCTCTTGCCATAAAAACTCAGCAGTTCTTAAGAATAATCTTGTCCTCATTTCCCACCTAACAACATTAGCCCATTGATTTATTAAAATGGGTAAATCTCTATATGATTGTATCCATCCTTTATATGTATTCCAAATTATAGCTTCTGATGTAGGTCTCACAATTAATTCTTCCTCGAGTTTTGCATTTGGATCAACAATTAATTTATTAGAATTATTAGGGTCTGTCATTAAACGATGATGAGTTACAACAGCACATTCTTTAGCAAAACCTTCAGCATTTTTTTCCTCCGCCTCGAAAAGACTCTTCGGAACAAATAAAGGAAAATAAGCATTTTGATGACCTGTTTCTTTAAACATGACGTCTAATTGATTCTGAATCTTTTCCCATATAGCAAATCCATAAGGCTTAATAACCATACAACCACGAACACCAGAGTTTTCAGCCAAATTAGCACGATTTATAGTTTCATTATACCATTTTGAATAATCTTCAGATCTTTTTGTGTACTTTTTACCCATATTTAAATTAATTCAATAATAACTTATTATCTGCAAAAATAGAAAATTCAATCACTTAAAGAAAAAACTATTTAGCCATAGACTCTTTTATTATTTTTTTAAAATTAAGGTTTGTAATTTTACTATTTATCCAGGCCTCAATATTTAAAAAATTCAACAAGAAAATGTTATTTTCTGGTAGTTTAATAATTTCAGTACGAAAATTTTCTAACTCTTCTATTTTATCAAAATGATTATAAATTCTTGAAAGTTTTCTAAAATATTTCATTGAAATATTAACTATTTCATATGGTTCTTCAATTTTATTGAAATAATTAATGTAATATTTAATAAGATACTGTAAAAAATCAAAATTCTCTAATTCATAATGAATAATAATATTTAACAACCTAGTCAATACATGAATATCTTGTCTAACTTTTTGTTTATTGTTAAGAATATTATTTAAATAAACCAATGATTTTTTAAAATCCCCTATTCCAAAATAGCTGTATGATTTATTATAGTTAATAAGTAATTTAACTTCATTATCTACAGAACTGTAATTTAAAGACTCCTTCTTTTCATTTTCTATAATTAAATTGACACTTTCTTCAAACCTACCATATAAATTGAATAAGAAAATTTCTTGGCTGTAAGAATAATAAAATATACTAGGAGAAAGATTTAAAAATTTCAATTCTTTTTTATTCTTCAAAGACTTAATATTGATAATAATTCTTTTAGCCCTTTCAAATTCTCTATTATATATATATGACCAGAATAACTGGAAAAATGTTTTTATATATAGATCAATTGAATCTAATTTGATAGAAACATTATTATTTAATACATCGATTGTTTTATTAAATAATAAAGAACTTTTTTTAAAATCTTGATTTATTAGTTCAACTAAACCACTTACATAAAAAAATATTGATTGTACCCTTATAGAATTAGATAATTTAAACTTTTCAGGATTATTAATTACAGGAGTTGCAATATCATTAAGTATTATTAAAGATGATTGATCTTGCATTAATCCTTTCTGACAGTACAATATATTTGTTTTTGAATAAATTCTATCAATATCAAATAAATCAGTTAATTGATTCATTAAATATTTCTCATAGTCAATTAATTTCTCAATATTTAATAATATTTTTTTTTGTGAAATATAAGCTAGTTTTTTTTCCCAATTAACTATTTCCAATTGGTAAGAATATTTTTCGTTTTTTTCTGCTATTTTCTTAGCATAACTTATTTTTTTTGCAAATTCTCTATATAAACCCTTATTATATAAAATTTCAATATTATTAATATTCTTTTTGAGAATACTATTTATTGATTTTCCATCATGATAAGCTCTTAAACTTTTTAAAATTAACTTATATAAATTATTTTTCTCTGAAGGTAAATTATGAACCAATTTTTCATTTGAAAACTTTGTTTTTAATTCGTATTCATCATATTTATCTTGACCAACCAAATAATCAAAAATCTTTAAATAATTTTTATCACCAGATTGTAAAGATGAGAATAACTTAAAAAATCTTTTTTCAGATTTTGTCAAACACTTAATAAGTTTAAATAATTCATCAGAAGGTGTCATATAAGTTTCATTTCAAAACAATATTACATATTAAAAAAAAATCACACAAACATTACAATACAAGAAAGGACCTAAATATTAGATCCTTTATTTATATACTCTATGAAATTATAATTGTTAAAATAAATCTTCCTCCCTCACAAAAAAAGATTGAATTAAATTGATTTCTTTAACATTAATTAAGGGAAAAGAAACATAATCATCCTTAAATTTCAAAAAAATTAATTCAGTTAAATTTTTATCACCTTTCAAAGAATTCTTTAAAATTGTTGGTTTACGTTTAATTTTTGGATATGAATCAAATTTAAACAGTTCTAATTTCTCTATTATACTAATAAGTAATTTTGGATATTTTGGATCAGTTGCATAACCTGCTTTCTTTAATCCAATAGCCCAAGATTTATAATCATCTATTTGATATTGAAATAAAAAAGCATAACGTTTATTATTCGTCAAAAACTTACTATGATCAGAATAAGAGTCTTCAACTTTTTCATAAACACGAAAACATTCCCCTTTTTTATCATCATTCAAATAAATTTCTTTCCCATTCCAACTGTGACACTTAATACCAAAATGATTATTAGCTTGATTTGCTAAATAGGAATTTCCACTTGCGCTTTCTAAAATTGCTTGTGCTAATTTTATACTAGCAGGAATTTTAAATTGAGACATTTGCTTAACAGCTAATGAACTCCACATATCCCGATATTCAATTCTAGAAATATTATTAATTCCATAAGTGGAATTTGAAAATATTAATATTGCTAAAATTGATGTTATAATAAGCTTCATGACCATATTATTATAAATAAGTAAAATCCCTTTACGAAAAAAAGATATGATTGTTACAAATCAAAAAAATTGAATTATTAAAAAAGAGATAAATAATTATAATAAATTAAACATAAGAATGTTTATTTATACTTATAATATAAAGCTTAAGAACTATAATTTGTAAATTCGAACATTTAAAATAAACCTAAGAACATGAAGATATATATAATAATATGCCTATTGTTTATTGTTAAGGTGTGTATATCACAAGAAACAGAAAAAAATAATTCTATAAAAAAATTCAATGAAGTTATTAGTCATATTAATAATATGTACGTAGATGAGGTAGAAAATAAATTATTAACCGAAGCTGCCATAATTGCATTAATGGAAGAATTAGACCCCCATTCTACTTATCTATCTATAGAAGACGTTCAAGATGCCAATGAAAGAATAAATGGCAATTTTGTAGGTATAGGAATAAGATTTCAAATCCTAAAAGACACATTAAATGTAGTTGCAACAATCCCTGGAGGCCCATCAGAAAAAATAGGAATTCTTGCTGGAGATAAAATTATTTTAATTGAAAATAAATCTGTAGCAGGTATTGGTTTAAAAAATAGTCAAGTAAGAAAAAAATTGCTCGGTGAAAAGGGTTCTAAAGTTAGTGTTGGAATAAAACGCAAAAACAAAAAATCACTAATAAAATTCACTATCACTAGAGATGTTATTCCTATAAACTCTGTAGATGCAACATATATGCTCTCAAAAAAAACAGGTTATATAAAACTAAATACCTTTTCAAGAACTTCTCACAATGAAGTTATTAATGGTATTAAAAAATTAAAAAAATTAGGAATGAAAAATCTTATTTTCGATCTACAAGGCAATGGTGGAGGTCTTTTATATACAGCAAAATTTTTAGGTGATGAATTTTTATCTGATAACAAGCTAATTGTATATTCTGAAGGTCGGGTTCAACCTAGAAGTAATTTGTCCTGTGAAAAAAAAGGTAATTGGGAAAATGGTAAGCTAATTATATTAACTGATGAATATTCTGCAAGCGCAAGTGAAATTCTTTCTGGAGCTATTCAAGATTGGGATCGTGGTTTAATAATAGGAAGAAGAACATTTGGAAAAGGTTTAGTTCAAAGACCAATAAATTTAACAGACGGCTCTCAATTAAGACTTACTATTGCTCGTTATTATACACCAAGTGGTCGTTATATCCAAAAACCTTACGAAGATGCCAATTCATATAGAAATGATTTATTAAATAGATATGAAAATGGGGAATTCACAAATCAAGATTCAATTAAATTACCCGATTCATTAAAATATAAAACTCTTAAATCAAAAAGAACAGTATATGGTGGTGGTGGTATTATGCCAGATTATTTTGTTCCATTAGATACTTCAGGCATTTCGGATTACTATACATCAATAATTAGTGGAGGTCATCTTAACAGCTATATATTAACATATGTTAATAACAACCGGGAACAATTAAGAAATAATTATCCAACCTTTAAAATATTCAAAAATGAATTTATAATAAGTAAGAATTTTATGGATAGTTTTTTTAATTATATAGAAAGTGAAGATTCTAATCTTAAATTTGACGAAAATGGATATTTAGAAAGTAAAGAAATTTTAGAGCTAAGAATAAAAGCAATGTTAGCTCAAAATTTATGGGGGTATGATGAATTTTATCAAATTTATAATCAATCTAATGAAGCACTTCAAAAAGCAATTGAAATAATCGAAACCAATGAATATTACAATTTATTATCAAAATAAATAGAAATTTCTAATTTTAAAAAAAATAACTAATGAATAAACATAACTTTTTAATTATTGGATCAGTTTTATTTTTACTCTCATGCATAAATAATTCAGAGTCAATTACAAAACAAAATGGAGAAGTATCTTCTTCACTTTCTGCAGGATACCAAAAGGATTCTGAAATTAAAGAAACTTTAAAAAATATAGATAAACAAAGAGATGAAAAAAACTTAACCACTCTTGAATTTAATAAGTTAAATCATAATTTTGGAGATGTAATATCTCAAAAAGAAAATAAGACTGAGTTTATAGTTACAAATACAGGTAACAAACCACTAATTATAAGTAATGTTTCCGCAAGCTGTGGGTGTACTATGCCCAAAAAACCGGAAAAACCTATCGCCCCTGGTAAAAGTGACGTGATTGAAGTTGTTTTTAAATCAAAACCTAGTATGAAAAATGAAATTAAAAAAACAATTACTGTTACGGCAAATACTATTGAAAAAATTCACAAACTTGAGATTAGAGCATTTGTAAAATAATTGCTTAAAATTTATTCTTTACATTTTGAATAACAAAACATAAAATGACAGAAAAAATAGATATTGAAGAATTTTATGATCAATTTGTACAGAAACAAAAAAAAATTGGTGTTTCAATTCGTCACAGAATAATATTTAAAAATCTTAAAAAAATAGGATTAAAGAAAAACTCCAATGTTTTAGAGGTAGGATGTGGTATAGGTACAGTAAGCAGCTTAATTATTAAAGCAATTCCAAATGGGTGTTTTTTAGGATGTGATATTTCTCAAAATAGTATTAAACTGGCTAATGAATTATATAAAGGTGATTCGATTGAATTTAAAGTTGATGATATGACTGAATTCAAATCTAAAATTAAATTTGATTTCATAGTATTCCCAGACGTTCTTGAACACATCCCCATAGAACAACATTCAAATTTATTTAAAAACATAGCAAAAGTTTGCAGTGAAAACGCAAAGATTTTGATTAATATTCCAGAGCCAAACTCGTTAAACTGGATAAGAGATAATAGGCCAAATGATTTACAAATTATTGACCAATCATTATCAATACAAGATTTATTAAATAACACCTACCCTTTTGGATTTCAAATACAAAGTATGCAACCATACTCAATCCATACAAATGTTAATAATTACTTGAGTATAGTACTAATTCGTAATAAAAAATCTAAATCAATTATTGTAAAAGGGAAAATAAAACAATTAATTCAAAATATTAAAGCTAAATATTTTTAATGTCAAAAAAGAGGATAATTTATATCCATGTTGGTCTTTCTTCTTTTGTAATGAAAGACATTCAAATTCTTTCTAAGATTTATGAATTAAAAATTTGTGAATTCAATCTAAACAATAAAATTTTACTACCATTTGTTTTTCTATATCAATTATTCATTCTATTAAAATATATTAGAAAAAGCAATGGGATTTTAATTCAGTTTGCTGGATATCAATCTTATATACCAACTTTATTAGCAAATAAATTTAAAAAGAAATGTATTATCATATTAGGTGGTACAGATACTGTAAGTTTTCCTTCAATAAAATATGGGAATTTTAATAAAAAGTTTTTAGGATTTGTGACTCGAAAAAGTATAGAAAATGCAGATTTACTTTTGCCTGTTTCACAAACACTAATTGAATATGATTATACATATCAGAATGATGATTTTAAAAAGCAAGGCTACCTATTTCACGCTCCAAACACTAAAACAAAAGTAGAAACAATATATAATGGATATAAACCTGATAATTGGTTTATATCAGAAACAAAAGAGGAAAAATCTTTTGTAACAATTGCAGCTGACTTAGGAAGTCGTTTTGGACTTAAACTAAAAGGAATTGATTTGATTTTAAAAATAGCAGAAAAATTTAAAGACTGTAAATTTTATATAATAGGTGGCAATAAACTAGAAATTAAAACTCCTAGTAATGTAATTCTTATTAAGAATATACCACATGATAAATTACCTGAATTTATTGCAGACAAACAATTTTATTTACAATTATCAATAAGCGAAGGATTTCCTAATGCTTTATGTGAAGGAATGCTTTCAGGTTGCGTACCTATCGTATCTAACACTGGTGCAATGCCTTTTATAATAGGTGATACTGGTTATATTTTAAAAGAAAAAAATATATCTTATTTAGAAAAAATAATAGAAGACTCTATATCTAATTATACTTTAGAAAAAGGAACAGAGGCTAGAGAAAGAATTATTTCCAAATTTCATTTTAACAAAAGAGAAAAGAAACTAATAAAAATAATATCAGAGAATCTATGATTCACTTGTTCCAGTTGGTATTTTCCAAAATCCAAAAGCAATAAATGAAATCAAAAATATAGTTCCAATTATAGAATAAATATTAGACCTTTTAATTTTTGGAATATCGTATGAAAATTCAATTTCATAACTGCCATTATTTAATTCTAAACCTCTTAATAAATAATTGACTTTTACTATATCAACTTTCTTTCCATCAACTTTTGCAGTCCATCCATCAGGATAATATATTTCAGAAAAAACAGCAAATTGTTTTCCCTTGATATCAGCATCATAAATAATTTTGTTTGGTGCGTATGATTTCATTTGAATAAAACCATCTCCAGAAAATTTATTAGTTGATATCTTTTTAAACTCTGAATCCAACATTAAAGCTTCTTTTGATGGTATAAATTCATCAATTTTCTCAATTGAAACCATTGAAATAAATGAATTTAAAGTATCTAAAAGTAGTGTTGACTCAGGAATAACATTTGTTTGGCCATTAATATCTGAAACTAAAATAGCTTTAAGACCAATTTTTAAGCCATTTGAAATTGGAATATTAATAGAATCACCATTTTCTTTAATATATATTATATCTTCGGAACCATATAAAGAAATTGAATCCTCAATTTGACTATTAACATAAAGCTTACCAGAGCTCATGTTTTTTAGTTTATAAGTTCCTCCTAATGCTCTAATTTCATCATTTGGTGTCTTATAGGTTTTGATATCATTAATTAACCAAACATTACCAAGAGCTTTAGGATTAATATTGAATGTATTTCCTTGAATAAAATATTTCACATTTAACATATCAAAAACTGAGGAATTAGACTTAGATATTTGAAACTCAAATAAATTTTGAATATTTCTTAGTTTTGCTCCATGGTAACCACCTAGGGACTTATGAAAGTATGAAGCCCTAGAACTCCCCCATCCTCCATTTAGATCAAACACACGATAATTTGTGTTCATATTTAGAGCTGAAAATTTATATGAATCTATTATTCTTCTTTTATCTTTTCCTGTATATTCTAATTCTTTTGCTTTTCGTTCACCTAAAAGTTTTCCCTCTTCTACTAATGTTGATAGTTTTGGATTTAATTCTATTTCTGAATCCAATATTTTAATATCAGATTCTTGTGAACTAATAGGATATAAAATTTCTTCTTTAGGAACCCAATGAATATAATTATCTGAAGCATCCTTCTCAGTTCCTAAATACAAACGATTAACAGGAACTAAATCAATTAAAATCAGCAATGAAAATGATCCAATAATTAATGTTGATGAAATATTAGTAAAAAAGAATAAAGAAATTATTAAAATTGATAAAACTAAAAATCCTATAGACCTTAATATTGAACTATTAAAAATTTCTGAACGGAATTTTTTAAGATTATTGTAAGAATCATCATATTGTTGAACTTGAGTTTGAATGAAATTTTGTATTTGTTCTTTATTATTAATATCTATTCCATATTCAGCCAATTGTTGAGGTGGTGTAGAATATATTTGTTCTTTAATAGAAGATTCAATTTCATTAATCTGATTTATTTCCGATGGATTTGTGAAATTATCTCCTAAACCAATTCCATAAATACCAATCATAAAAAGTAAAAAAGATGCTGAAGTAATAAGGAACTTTTTATTTTCTAGCTTAAATTCTTCACGATTTATATATATTTTCTGCAAAAATAACACCCCCATTAAAGGAATACACAACTCAATTAGAACATTAATTATAGTAACTGTTCTAAATTTATTATAACCTGGAATATATTCAACAAAAAAATCTGTAAGCCCAATAAAATTTTTACCCCAAGAGAGCATTAATGCTAAAATAGTTATGAAAAAAAACACCCATTTAATTCTATCCTTTAAAAAAACCAGTGATAATATAGCCAAAAATATTACTGAAACACCTAAGTAAAAAGGTCCGGAAGTAATTGGTTGCTCTCCCCAATATAGACCAAAAGGTGAGGAATCATAAAGATTTTTTATTTCAGAAGATGTTCTATCAGAATTTTTTAATTGATCTCTAAAAGCTAATGGCATATTTCTTAAAGAAGTAGAATGGGAACCTTTAACATAAGGAGATATAAACGTAAAAGATTCACCTATTCCATAACTCCAATTTGTAATATAATCAATATCTAAACCATCTTCATTTTGAACAGAATTACCACTTTCTGTTATGGTTAAATCGTTAGCTCCACGAATAGTATGTTTTGAATAATCATAGGTTGATGTTATGTTCCCATAATTTATCACTAAAGCAAGTGTATATGCACATATTAAGCCGAAAGTTGTTATAAAAAACTGTTTAGTTTCTTTAATTTTTATTGCCATAAATAATTCATAAAAACCAATAGCAAAAAGAAGAAAACCTAAATAATAAGTTACTTGTAAATGATTTGCAGATAATTCAAATGACATAAATAAAGCTGAAAGAATAACTCCCCATTTCCAATTATTTCGATATGACATTATAAATGCACCAAGAACAGGCGCCATAAATGCAACTGCTATTGCTTTAGAATTATGACCAGCTTGAAGGATAATAATTTCGTAAGTAGATAAAGAAAAAGCTAGGGAGCCTAAAAAAGAAATTATTGGTTTTATTCGTAAACATAACCCCAATATATAAAAACCAATAAGGTGTAATAAAAAAATTCCAGATGTAACACCTATTGCCCCCAAAAACCATATTTTAATTTTTTGAAATAAATTACCATTATATAAGATTGAAATTTGAACTGCAGGCATACCACCAAACATAGAATTTGTCCAAAAAGGTTCTTCACCAGTAGTTTCTCTAAAATGTTCAATTTCATTGGACATTCCTTTATGTTGTTCAATATCATGTTGTTTTAAACCATATCCATTAAATTCAGGAGAAAAATATGCAACTGTAATAACTAAGAACAAAAAAAGAATTGCAAAATGAATCCAATTATTATTTAAAAATGATTTAATATTCATAGTTTATAAATTAATTCGTTCAAGTTAACATTTAAATAAATAGAATTATTTAGATAAATGCATATTTCTTTCGGAATATATTTTAAGGAAATAAGGGTCTTTTAATGAATCAATAAACAATATTCCTTCACCAGTAGACTTCATTTCTGGTCCTAACTCTTTCTTTACTTCAGGAAATTTTTCATAAGAAAAAACCGGTATTTTAATTGCATAACCATTTTTGTTTGGTTTAAAATTAAAATCTTTTATCTTTTTGTCTCCTAGCATTAACTTTGTAGCATAATTAACATATGGTTCATCATAGGCTTTTGCTATAAATGGAACCGTTCTCGATGCTCTTGGATTTGCTTCAATTACATATACAGTATCATCCTTAATTGCAAATTGTATGTTAATTAAACCTACTGTCTTAAGTTCTATGGCAATTTTTTTAGTAATATCTTCGATTTGTTGCATTACAAAATCACCTAAATTATATGGTGGTAATAAAGCAAATGAATCACCTGAATGAATTCCAGCAGGTTCTATATGCTGCATAACACCTATAATATAAACATCTTCACCATCAGAAATAGCATCTGCCTCTGCCTCAATTGCACCCCCTAAAAAGTGATCTAATAAAATTTGATTATTAGGCATATCATTCAATATATCAACTACATGGTGCTCTAAATCATCACGATTAATTACTATTTTCATTTTTTGACCTCCAAGAACATAAGAAGGTCTTACCAACAAAGGAAAACCTAATTCATCAGAAAGTGTTAATGCCTGTTCAGCACTTTCAACTACTCCATATTTGGGAAATGGAATATTATTTTCTTCTAAAACTTTTGAGAAACGCCCCCTATCCTCTGCTAAATCTAATGCATTATAACTAGTTCCAAAAATTTTAATACCATAACGTTCTAACTTTTCTGCTAACTTCAATGCAGTTTGACCACCTAATTGTACAATAACACCGTCAGGTTTTTCATGTTTAATAATATCATAAATATGTTCCCAAAAAACAGGCTCAAAATATAATTTATCAGCTGTGTCAAAATCTGTTGAAACAGTCTCAGGGTTACAATTAATCATGACTGTTTCATAACCGCATTCTTTAGCTGCTAAAACACCATGAACACAACTATAATCAAATTCAATTCCCTGACCTATTCTATTAGGGCCAGAACCTAAAACAACAACTTTTCTTTTATTTGAAACAATGCTTTCATTTTCATATTCAAATGTTGAATAATAATATGGTGTTTTAGCTTCAAATTCAGCCGCACATGTATCAACTAATTTATATACACGATTAATTCCAAAATCTTCACGCTTTTTATATACTTCAGATTCTAAACACCTCAATAAATGAGCAATTTGTCTATCAGCATATCCTCTTTGTTTAGCCTCAAAAAATAGCTCTTTTGGTAATGATTCTAAAGTAAACTTTTGAATCTCTGATTCCATTTTGATCATTTCTTCAATTTGTCTAAGAAACCAATTATCTATTTTTGTTTTTTCTTGAATCGTTTTAAATGGAATACCTAATTTCATTGCATCATAAATATGAAATAAACGATTCCAAGATGGATTTTCTAAACTATGAAGTATTTTATCTTGGTTCGTTAATTCTTTACCATCCGCCCCAAGACCATTTCTACCTATCTCTAATGACTGACAGGCTTTCTGCAAAGCTTCTTGAAAAGATCTACCAATACCCATTACTTCACCAACAGATTTCATCTGAAGACCCAGTTCCCTATTTGATCCAGGGAATTTATTGAAATTCCAACGAGGTATTTTAACAATTACATAGTCTAAAGTTGGTTCAAACAAAGCTGATGTTGTCTTTGTAATTTGATTGCTTAATTCATTTAGATTATACCCAAGTGCTAGTTTTGAAGCAATCTTAGCAATTGGATAACCAGTAGCTTTTGAAGCTAAAGCTGATGATCTAGATACACGAGGATTAATTTCAATTGCAATTACATCTTCTTTTTCATCAGGAGATACAGCAAATTGAACATTACATCCACCTGCAAAATTACCAATTGAACGCATCATTTTAATTGCCATATCTCGCATTTTTTGAAATGTAGTATCTGACAAAGTCATTGCTGGAGCTACAGTTATAGAATCACCAGTATGAACACCCATTGGATCAAAATTTTCAATAGAACAAATAATCACAACATTATCATTTGAATCTCTTAATAATTCAAGTTCATATTCTTTCCATCCTAAAAGAGCTTTATCAATCATGACCTCATGAATCGGAGAAAGTTGTAATCCTCTTTCAAGTAAAGTATCAAAGTCATTAGGGTCATGAACAATAGATGCTCCTGCACCACCTAAAGTATATGAAGCTCTAACACATAATGGAAAACCAAATTCTTGAGCAATCTCTTTACCCTGTAGAAATGATTTTGCTGATTCTTGAGGAGCCATAGGAACATCAATAGACAACATTAAATCTCTAAAAGCTTCTCTATTCTCAGTAATTTCAATGGCTTTAATATCTACACCAACAATTTTAACATTGTGATCACTCCAAATTCCCATCTCATCACACTTAATACATAAATTTAAACCTGTCTGCCCACCCATTGTTGGTAAAACAGCATCTATATCATGTTTTTCTAGTATTTCTATTATACTATTTGGTTCAAGAGGTTTTAAATAAACATTATCAGCAACAACATTATCTGTCATTATCGTTGCTGGATTTGAATTAATTAATGTCACCTCAATCCCCTCTTCTCTGAGTGATCTCGATGCTTGAGATCCAGAATAATCAAATTCACAAGCTTGACCTATAACAATTGGACCACTTCCTATGATAAGTATAGATTTAATTGAATTATCTTTCGGCATATGACATTAAATTTTATGTTTAAACTGATACTTAAATTAAGTATTAAATTGAATGCAAATCTAGATAAAAAAATAGCATTGATTATACTGTTTTATAATAGTTTTTTATAATGTTTTTAACATAAATCGTGAATAACTTTTATTCAATAAATATTTAGAAGATAACAACAATAAAAAAAAGAGATTACTTTTGATTCATTTAAAATAGAAGTTTAATTTCATTCATTATGCAAGAAATACTTTCAAATAAACAAATTGAACAAAAAATTAATCGATTAGCACATCAAATTATTGAAAATTGCTTTCAAGAAAAAATAATACATATTATTGGTATAGTTGGAAATGGTGTTACTCTTGCAAATAGATTATCCTTAATTATCACAAAAAACTCTGATATAAAAGTTAATAACTTTGAAATTATTATAAATAAATCTGAACCTCTATCAAAAAAAATAGAATTTTCTTCTAATATAAATTCTCTAGAAAATGGTTTTATAATTCTAGTAGATGATGTTTTAAATTCTGGAAAAACAATGCAATATGCATTAACAGAAATTCTTAAGATACCAACAAAAGCTATAAAAACAGTTGCATTAGTAGATAGAAAACACCGTAAGTTCCCTATTAAAGCTGACTTTGTTGGACTTGTTTTATCAACTACATTAAAAGAACGTGTAGAAGTTATACTTAATGAATCAAATCAAAAAGCATATTTAGTATAATGAATATAACTGAATCTTCTTCCAATCATGATAATCTTGAATTAATGTCAACTAAAGAACTTTTACATGCAATAAATTCTGAAGATGTTACAGTCGCACATAAAGTTTATGAAATCATCCCTTCCATCGAATCATTTATAGATAAATGTTATGAACGCATGATAAAAGGTGGACGCCTTTTTTATATCGGTGCTGGAACAAGTGGTAGGTTAGGAATACTTGATGCTAGTGAATGCCCGCCAACATTTGGAGTTGATTCAGATTTAGTTATTGGTATTATAGCAGGAGGAGATATTGCTATTCGAAAAGCAGTTGAATTTGCTGAAGATGATACTAATGGAGCATGGAAAGATCTAAATAAATTTAATTTATCCAAACTTGACACAGTTATTGGTATTGCTGCATCTGGATATACACCATATGTGATTGGAGGATTAAAATACGCTAATAAAAATGGGTTATTAACAGGAGCAATCACATGTAATCCAAATAACCCTATTGAAAAAGAGGCTAAATTACCAATGACAGTAATAGTTGGACCAGAATTTTTAACGGGTAGTACAAGAATGAAATCCGGAACTGCTCAAAAACTAATACTTAATATGATTAGCACTAGTTTAATGATTAAAATGGGTAAAGTAAAAGGAAATAGGATGATAGATATGCAACTAAGTAATAATAAACTATTAGATCGTGGTGTAAAAATGATTCAAGAAACTATAAATGTATCATATGAAGAGGCGAAAAAATTATTAGATGAATATTCTAGTGTAAGAGAAGCAATAAAAAATTATAAATCAAAAAAATGAACTATATCTAAGTCTTATTTTTTTTTGTTGACTTTTGCTTCTTATCTTTTCCTATAATATTTATAGTTAAATCTTTATCACCACTTTTCATATCTATTTTAATAGAATCACCTTCATTTAAACGAGATTTAACTATTTCCTCTGCCAATGGATCTTCAATGTGCTTTTGAATAGCTCTTTTTAAAGGTCTTGCACCAAACTTTTCATCATAACCTTGTTGTGCAATAAAATCTTTCGCTTTATCCGTCATTTTAATAGAATATCCTAAATCACATATTCTTGAATACAATTTAGAAAGTTCAATATCAATAATATTATGAATGTTTTCTCTAGAAAGAGAATTGAAAATAATCATATCATCAATACGATTTAAAAACTCAGGAGCAAACGCTTTCCTTAATGCTTTCTGAATAACACTTTTAGAGTGCTCATCTTTTTGCATTGATTGAGCTTTAGTACCAAACCCAACACCTGTTCCAAAATCTGATAGTTGTCGAGCTCCAATATTTGAGGTCATAATCAGTATGGTATTTTTGAAATCAATTTTACGACCTAAACCATCAGTCATATGACCATCATCTAAAGCCTGAAGTAAAAGATTAAAAACATCTGGGTGAGACTTTTCAATTTCGTCTAACAAAATAATAGAATATGGCTTTCTTCTAACTTTTTCTGTCAATTGACCACCCTCTTCATAACCAACATATCCTGGAGGTGCTCCAACTAAACGAGATATAGAAAATTTCTCCATATACTCTGACATATCAATACGAATTAAGGATTCTTGAGAATCAAACAAATATTGAGCAAGAACCTTTGCTAGTTGTGTTTTACCTACTCCTGTTGGTCCTAGAAAGAAAAATGATCCAATTGGCTTGTTGGGATCTTTAAGACCTGCACGATTACGCTGTATAGCCTTAACAACTTTTTCAATTGCATCGTCCTGACCTATAACTTGTGACTTTATATCACTTGCCATAGAAGCCAATCGACCTGTTTCTGATTCAGATATCCTAGTTACAGGAACACCACTCATCATTGATACAACTTCAGCAACATGAAATTCAGTAACTAAAACTCTATTTAACTTATAATCTTCTTCCCATTTATTTTTTGCAGCTTGAAGTTCTTCAATTAATTTTCTCTCTACATCACGAAGTTCTGCCGCTTTTTCATACTGTTGTGATTTAATAACCTCGTTTTTTTCTAATTTTAAGTTTTCAATTCTTTTCTCAATATCTAATATTTCTTTTGGAACGCTTATATTATTTAAATGAACACGAGAACCTACTTCATCAAGAGCATCAATTGCTTTATCTGGAAGATGTCTATCGGTAATATAACGTTCAGTTAAAGACACACATGCTTTAATAGCTTCAGAATTATAATTCACTGAATGATGATCTTCATATCGTTCCTTAATGTTTTCTAAAATTTGAATTGTTTCATCAATACTAGTAGGTTCAATTATTACTTTTTGAAATCTTCTTTCAAGGGCACCATCTTTTTCAATGTGTTGTCGATATTCATCAATTGTAGTAGCTCCAATTGCTTGCATTTCTCCCCTAGCTAAAGCTGGTTTAAACATATTTGAAGCATCTAATGAACCTGAAGCACCACCTGCACCAATAATTGTATGAATTTCATCTATAAATAAAATTACATCTGGATTTTGTTCAACTTCCTGCATAACAGCTTTCATTCTCTCCTCAAATTGACCTCTATATTTTGTTCCAGCGACTAAAGAAGCTAAATCCAAAGAAACTATTCTTTTATTAAAAAGGACTCTTGAAACTTTACGCTGAACAATCCTAAGTGCTAATCCTTCAGCAATAGCACTTTTACCTACTCCTGGTTCACCTATAAGTATTGGATTATTTTTCTTTCTACGGGATAAAATTTGACTTACTCGTTCAATTTCAGATTCACGTCCAACAATTGGGTCTAATTTCCCAGCTTCAGCCATAGATGTTAGGTCTCTACCAAAATTGTCTAAAACTGGTGTTTTAGATTTAGAATCAACTTTTTTTCTAGAAGAAGAAAACGCACCTTCTGCCCCACCTTCCTCTGTACTTTCAGGAAAATCAGCTTTAAATTTTGTTTCTTTATTTTCCATTCCCTTTAATTCATCTTTAACATTTTCGTAAATTACACCATATTTATTTAAAATACCACAAGCAACGTTATCCTCATTCTTTAAAATAGAAAGTAATAAATGCTCTGTTCCAATTGTTGAACTTTTATATAACTTTGCCTCTAAATAAGTTAATTTTAAAACCCGTTCCGCCTGCTTAACTAAAGGAATATTTGATAAATTTTGATTTGTAACACCTGTATTTCTTGTTAAATTCTGCTCAAGTTCCTTTCGAATCATTTTTAGATTTAATTCAAACTGACTTAAAACCAATATAGCCTTACCATCACCTTCTCTAATCAAACCTAAAAGAAGATGTTCAACACCAATAAAATCATTACCTAATCTTAGAGCTTCTTCGCGACTGTAACTAATAACATCTTTAACTCTTTGAGAAAACTTAGCTTCCATATTCTATTAAAAGGTTTTTTTAAGTAAAAAATATATTATTATGTTGTAAAAATGAGGATTTTAAACCACTTACAAATATAAAACGAATAAAATTGTTAATAAGTTTGCTGATTTCTCAATTTTCCACAGTTTTTTGTTAGTAAATACAGTTGTAAAAGAAAAAAAAAGATGGTTAAATTAACTAATTTAGATGCTTCTATTTTTATAGATTTTTAATGTTAAAATAATTTAAAGTAAAGATGGCAGACGGTGAAAAAGTAATACAAATTAACATAGAAGATGAAATGAAATCAGCTTACATTGATTATTCAATGTCAGTAATTGTTTCAAGAGCTCTTCCAGATGTTAGAGACGGATTTAAACCTGTTCATAGAAGAGTATTATATGGGATGCAAGACCTAGGTGTATATTCTAATAAACCATATAAAAAATCAGCAAGAATTGTCGGAGAAGTACTAGGTAAATATCATCCACACGGAGACAGCTCAGTTTATGATACTATGGTTAGAATGGCACAACCATGGTCTTTACGCTACCCACTTGTTGACGGACAAGGAAACTACGGTTCAATTGACGGAGATAGTCCCGCTGCAATGCGTTACACAGAAGCTAGACTTAGAAAGATAGCTGAAGAAATGCTCGGAGATCTTGATAAAGAAACTGTTGATTTCGTTCCCAATTTTGATGATAGCATATCTGAACCATCCGTATTACCGTCTAAAATACCTAATCTTTTAATCAATGGAGCTAGCGGAATAGCTGTTGGAATGGCGACAAATATGGCCCCACACAACCTAACTGAAGTAATTAATGGTACCATTGCATACATAGATAATAATAAAATAGATGATGAAGAATTATTGACACATGTGAAAGCACCAGACTTCCCAACAGGTGGAACAATTTACGGCTATGAAGGTGTACGTGATGCTTTATTAAGAGGAAGAGGAAGAATTGTTATGCGAGGAAAAGCTGAAATTGAAGAAGATAAATCTGGAAAAGAAGTCATTATTGTTACAGAAATTCCGTATCAAGTTAATAAAGCAGACATGATTAGAAAAACAGCTGATCTTGTAAATGATAAAAAAATTGACGGGATTTCTGACATTCGAGATGAGTCGGATAGAAAAGGTATGCGTATTGTTTATGAATTAAAGAGAGATGCAATTCCAAATGTAGTTCTAAACAAATTATTTAAATACACACCTCTACAAAGCTCATTTTCAGTAAACAACATATGTCTTGTAAATGGAAGACCAGAGTTAGTGAACTTAAAAAAATTAATCTCAAACTTTGTGGAATTCCGTCATGAAGTAGTAATAAGAAGAACAAAATATGAATTAAAAAAAGCAGAAGAGAGAGCTCACATACTAGAAGGTTTAATTATAGCTTCTGATAATATTGATGAAGTAATAAAAATAATAAGAGCTTCAAAAAGTCCTGAAGAAGCAAGGGAGAATCTTATTAAAAGATTTAAACTTACTGAAATTCAGTCAAAAGCAATTGTTGAAATGAGACTTCGCCAGTTAACTGGATTAGAGCAAGACAAGTTAAGAGGTGAATTTGATGAGCTTATGAAATTGATTTCTAATTTAAAAGACATTCTCGATAAAGAATCACTGAGAATGGATATAATTAAGAATGAACTAACAGATATTAGAGATAAGTATGGTGATGACAGAAGATCGAAAATTGAATATTCAGCAAATGAAATGCGAATTGAAGATTTAATTCCAGACGAAGAAGTTGTTGTTACTATATCTCATGCTGGATACATTAAAAGAACAAGCCTTGCAGAATACAAAGTACAAAACAGAGGCGGAATGGGATCTAAAGGTTCTGCTACTCGTGAAAAAGACTTCCTTGAAGAATTATTTGTAGCAACAAACCATAATTACTTATTGATTTTCACTGAAAAAGGTAAATGTTTTTGGATGCGAGTTTTTGAAGTTCCTGAAGGAAGTAAAACAAGCAAAGGGAGAGCTATTCAAAATCTTTTAAACATAGAACAAGATGACAAAGTGATGGCTTTCATTAATACAGGTGATGTTAAAGACCCTAATTTCATTAAAAGGCCTGCAATACAAGAAGATATTGATAAAGGATTAGCAGAGAATATTGGGGACTTAATAGATAGTTACTACATAATTATGTGTACCAAAAAGGGTATAGTCAAAAAGACTTCTCTTGAAGCATATTCAAGACCAAGAACTAATGGTATAAATGCTATTACAATTCGTGAGGGTGATGAATTGTTAGAAGCAAAATTGACTAATGGAAAAAATGAAATGGTACTTGCTACATCAAATGGACGTGCAATTAGATTTAATGAAGAAAAGGTTCGTGCTATGGGAAGAAATGCTGCAGGTGTAAGAGGCGTAACATTAACTAGTGATGACGATCAAGTGATTGGAATGATTTGTGTAGAAGATGTATATTCAACTATTCTTGTTGTATCAAAGAAAGGTTATGGAAAACGCACATATCTTAATGACCCTAAAGATAATGAACCAGTTTACAGGATAACTAATAGGGGCGGAAAAGGTGTTAAAACGCTTAATATTACTGAAAAAACTGGTAAACTACTATCTATAAAAAATGTGACTAATGAAGAAGATTTGATGATAATAACAAAATCTGGTGTTACTATCCGTATGCATATAGATACAATAAGAACAATGGGAAGAGCTGCACAAGGTGTTAAGTTAATTAACCTAAAAGGAACATCAGAAATAGCAGCAGTAGCTCGTGTACCAAGAAATGATGATGAAGAAAACACAAACAGTGAAGAAGAAATATCTGAAGCTGAAGACATTAATGAAAAAGAATAAAATTATTTGATATTTTAAACTAAACACGAAAAAATGAATAAAACAATAAAAATCATTAGCCTTATTATATTAACTTGTTATATTACTCCTATATCATATGCACAAAAGAAAAATGAAACCAGTGCAGCAGTAGAATTTAAAAACAAATATCTATCTTCTTTAAGAAAAGGTGATTTAGAATCTGCTAAAAAAGCATTAATATCAGCAAAAGATTTTATTGATTTAGCTTCAAATCATACTGACACAAAAGATAGCCAAAAAACCAACTGGTTAAAAGGTGAAATATATGCTAATTTCCTAACATTAGGTATTCAAGCGCAAGACACAAACTTCATCAAACTAGCTGGTGAAAATGCAATTGACGAAAGTATCGCTGCATTTAAGTATGGTTATGGACTTGGAAAAAAAATGAAGAGTGATTTCGAATCATCTGTCGAAACAAAAGCATACATGCTCAACGAAATGGGAAATATGTTGTATAATTTAAAAAAGTTTAATGAAGCTGCAGAATTATTTGAATACCAAGCAAAGTACAGTGATGCTATAAATCAAATTGATAGTTTAGCTATATATAATGCATCTGTATGTTATGAGAAATCAAATGATTTTGAAAATGCCGCAATTGGATATGAAAAATTAGCTTCTATCGGTTACAAATCTACTACTTGTGCTATTGCTGCTTCATCAGCTTATAGAAAAATGAAAGAATTTGAAAAAGCAATTAACATAATAAATAGAGTAAGATTAATCGAACCTTCAAACCGTGACTTGCTTTTAGCATTAGTAAACACAAATATAGAATCAGGCGATGCTGCTGCTGCAGAAAATGCACTTAATGATGCAATAAATGCAGATCCAGAAAACAAAAAACTTCATTATACTATAGGCACTATATATATAGAGCTCAAAAAAAATGAAAAAGCTAAAATATCTCTAGAAAAAGCTCTAGAAATAGACAATAACTATGCTGATGCCCAATATCAATTAGGCGCACATTTAGTTACATGGGCAGGAGATCTAAAAACAGAAGCGAATCAACTAAAGTTTGGTGATCCAAATTATAATAAATTACTGAATAAAAGTGAAGAAATATATAAAGAAGCATTAAATCCTTTGGAATCATATATCAAAAATTATCCAAATGATAAAGCAGTTTTGAATATACTTTTTCAAATTAATAGAAACTTAGGAAATTCTTCAAAAGCATTAGAATATAAGAAAAGAGCTGATGCGCTATAGTTAAAATCATACAATATTTTAACTTTTTAATTAATTAACTAAGGCACTAAGAAAATTATTAGTGCCTTTTTCTTTATATAAAAAGGTAATATAACAGATTTTATACATATCTTTGCCGACTCAAATGTTATTCTTATTTATTAAACAAGAAAACATTCCGCAAGCCTTTATCGTGCGGTTTTATTAATCCTTTCGAGAAGTTAAGGCACTCGAAATACAAAAAATAAGCCAAAATGGCAAAGACAAAAAACAAAGAAATGCAAGGAACTCCCGATTTTGATTGGGATGCATTTGCATTAGATGGCTATTCTATAAGTGAAAGAGCTGAACTATCTGAAAAATATCAATCTACATTAAATTCAGTTGCAGAAAAAGAAGTTATTGATGGAACAGTTGTTTCTATAAACAAAAAAGAAGTCGTTATCAATATAAATTCTAAATCTGAAGGAGTTATTCCAACAAATGAATTTCGATACAACCCTGATTTAGCAGTTGGTGATGTAGTTCCGGTATATGTTGAAACACAAGAAGACAAATATGGTCAGTTAGTTGTTTCTCACAAAATCGCTAGAACTCATAGCGCTTGGAACAAAGTCAATGAAGTACTTAAAACAGGTGAAATTATAACAGGTTTTGTAAAATGTAGAACAAAAGGAGGACTAATAGTTGATGTCTTTGGACTTGAAGCATTTTTACCTGGATCTCAAATTGATGTTAAACCAATTAGAGATTACGATCTCTATGTTGGAAAAAACATGGAATTCAAAGTAGTGAAAATTAATCAAGAATTTAAAAATGTTGTTGTCTCCCATAAAGCACTTATAGAAGCAGAGCTTGAAGAACAAAAAAAGCAGATTATTTCAGGTCTTGAAAAGGGTCAGGTTCTAGAAGGTACTGTTAAAAACATTACATCTTACGGAGTCTTCATAGATTTAGGTGGTGTTGATGGACTAATTCATATAACTGATCTATCTTGGGGACGTGTTAATCACCCTGAAGAAATTGTTCAATTAGATACTAAAATAAATGTTGTAATTCTAGATTTTGATAACGATAAAAAAAGAATTGCTTTAGGCTTAAAACAACTACAATCTCATCCATGGGACGAGCTTGATAGCGAATTAAAGGTTGGTGATAAAGTTAAAGGAAAAGTTGTTGTAATGGCTGATTATGGTGCCTTCATAGAAATAGCACCTGGTGTTGAAGGCTTAATTCATGTTTCTGAAATGAGTTGGTCTCAACATCTAAGATCAGCACAAGATTTTTTAAAAGTTGGAGATGAAATTGAAGCAGCAATATTAACACTTGATAAAGATGAAAGAAAAATGTCTCTTGGTGTTAAACAATTAATGCCAGATCCATGGGAAGCTATAGAAGGTAAATATGCACTAAAATCTCAACATAATGCTAAGGTTAGAAACTTTACAAACTTCGGTGTATTCGTTGAACTAGAAGAAGGTGTAGATGGATTAATACATATTTCAGATCTATCTTGGCAAAAGAAAATTAAACATCCTTCTGAATTCTGTAAAGTTGGTGATTTAATGGATGTTATTGTACTTGAAATTGACAGTGCTAATCGTCGAATATCCCTTGGTCATAAGCAACTTGAAGATAATCCGTGGGAAGTATTTGAATCAACTTTTACTGAGGGTTCTATTCATGAAGGAACAATAATTGAAAATAAAGATAAATCTGGTATAGTTTCATTACCATATGGATTAGATGCAATCTGTCCAGCTCGTCATATGAGAAAAGAGGATGGTACTAATGCTAAAATAGAAGATAAACTAGATTTTGTTATAATTGAATTCAATAAAGATTCTCGTAAGATAATTGTTTCCCACACTAAAACTTTTGAAGATATTGAGAATAAAAACTCAGGAGGGAAAGATAAATCAAAAAAATCTAACTCAAATTATTCAAAAGCAATAAAAGAAAATAAACAAAATATTGAAAAATCTACTTTAGGTGACCTAGATGCATTAGCTGACCTTAAAGAGAAAATGAATAAGGGCGATAAAAAATAAAATCGAAAATATCAACTAATATAAAGGCCTTTTTATTAAGGCCTTTTTTTATGAATTAAAATCACTATTAAATAGAGTTGGCCATAGTAATTAAAGCAATAGATGTCTGCATTCCTACTAGTTGTCTCACTAAAATACCCTCAGAGTCTATAAATAACAATGTTGGGTATCCCCTCACTCTATATCTTTTAGCTAAATCTGAACCAATTGGATTTTTTTCCATTTCGATTTTAATATTAATAAATTTTTGATTAAACAAATCAGCTACTTCCTGATCCATAAATGAAGTAGCTGCCATACGCTTACATGGACCACACCAATCTGTATAACAATCTATAAAAATTAACTTACCTGTTTTCTTAGATAATATTTTTGCTTCCTCTATAGTTATATTATTAAATAAAATTCCTTTAGATTTAGTTTCACCATCTTTGGCTTGACCTTGAGCATTAGTTAATGATGTAATTAAAAATGTAACAAACAATAAAAGTAAAATTCTCATACTACTAAATTTTAAAATATTAAATTAATACAAGTTACTAACTTTAACACAATATTTATTCCAAAAAATATAATGGCTATAAAATATATAACAAAGAATAAAAATTTAATCACTCAGATAAAAGAATTCATTATTAATTGGGATGACATATCACCGACTATTAAAATTAAAACATCTGGGTCTACGGGAAAGCCAAAGACAATAGAATTAAAGAAGACCAACATGATATTTTCAGCGAAAATGACAGGTGATTTTTTTAATTTAAAAGAAGGGGAAACAATCTTATTAAATCTTTCTCCCAAAACTATTGGTGGAGCTATGATTATTGTTAGATCTATTGTTTTAAAATTAAATTTAATTGTTGTAGACATTAACTCTAACCCATTGGAAAACTTAAATGAACTTGTTGACTTTGCTGCAATGGTTCCATCCCAAGTTAAAGTATCTATAGATAATTACCCACAAAAATTTAATTATATAAAAAACCTAATTATTGGAGGTGGACCAATTTCAAATAAACTAAAAAAAGAAATAAAAAAACTAGGTTGTAATTGCTATCATACTTTTGGAATGACAGAAACAATATCTCATATTGCACTTAAAAATTTAAAAAATGAATCCTATTTTAAAATTCTTAATGGGGTGAAAATAAATATAGTTAATAATTGTCTTGAGATAACGGCGCCAAAACTAGGTTGTGAAAAATTATTAACCAATGACATAATTGAATTAAAATCAAATAAAAGTTTTAAATGGATAGGTAGATCTGACTTAGCTATAAATAGTGGCGGAATAAAAATTATTCCATCTATTATTGAAGGAAAATTAATTGATATTATTAACTCTTCTTTTTTCTGTTACGGAATACCGGATGATAAATTAGGACAAAAACATATACTTATCATAGAAAATGATGAAAATATGAAAATAAATAAGAGTGATTTTAAAACATTAGACAGAAAGCAAATACCAAAAGAAATTTACTTTTTGAAAAAATTTATTTACACATCAAGTGGAAAAATAAATAGGATTGAATCATATAATTTAATTAGACGAAACAAAATACAAGGCAAAGAGATTTAATTCGCCAAATTTTTAATCGCCCTATCAATATCTCTTTTATCATCCTTTTCTTTTAAATCATGACGTTTATCATGAATCTTTTTTCCTTTTGCTTTAGAGATAACAAGCTTTACCCAACCATTATCTGATAGAAACATCTCTATAGGAATAATAGTATTACCCTTAACCTTTAACCATTTTTGTATACTATTGATTTCTTTTTTATTTAATAATAATTTACGATCCATACGTGGTTTATGATTGTTATAAGAAGCATTTTTATATTCATCTATATACATATTTCTCACCCATACCTCTCCAGTATTAAAAACAATATATGCATCAAGTATACTAGCCTTATTTTGACGAACACTTTTAATCTCAGAACCAGTAAGTACAATACCAGCAGTAAATTCTTCAATCAAATGATATTCAAAACGTGCTTTCTTATTCTTTATGTTTAATTGCTTTTTCAATAGATATATGAAAATATTAAATAATAAGTTATAATAATTAACAAAAGTAATACTTCTAATTAATTATCCTTAGTGAATAAATCTATACCTTTATAAGGTGAAAATATACTCTAAATACATAGAGAACGCTGTCGATCAAATATCAAGCTTACCTGGAATAGGAAAAAGAACAGCTCTTAGGCTTGTTATTGAATTATTGAAGAGATCAAATGAAGAAATTGAAGACTTCTCAAATTCATTTGTTCTTATGAAAGAAAATATTAAAAAATGTCAAATCTGTCACAATATATCTGACACCGACATCTGCCCTATATGCTCAGATAAAAATCGAGATCAAAATTTGATATGTGTAGTTGAAGATATTAGAGATATTCTTGCTATTGAGGCAACTCAATCATATAAAGGAGTCTACCATGTTCTTGATGGAATTATCTCACCAATGGATGGTATTGGTCCTAAAGATCTAAATATAAACTCTTTAATTGAAAGAGCTAAAAATGAATCAGTTAAAGAAATTATTTTTGCTCTCAGTGCTACTATGGAAGGAGATACAACTAATTTTTATCTCTACCGAAAAATTAAAGATTTAAATATTGAGATATCAAGTCTATCAAGAGGAGTTTCAGTTGGCTCAGAGTTGCAATATGCTGACGAAATTACACTAAGTAGATCACTATTAAATCGACAACCTTTTGTTATATAATTAATTATAAAATTGAATTTATTAAAAATTCAACATAAAAACAGGTATCTTTGTTATAGTTCTTTGGGGTCGTAATGGATTTGACAGCGATATCAAAAATTAAGTGTAAGCATGTCGAGATTTGTGGTGAATCTCGTAAATATATTGCTACAAAATATAATTGACAATACGTCATACAGACTTGCTGCTTAATTAATGGAATGTTAACTAAGCTTAATCTAGTGGAATAATAGTACACAGACAAGTTCCCTTTCTCTACTCTATTCTTGTTAGTTTAGGACTAAAAGGGATCATTCAAACAAGATAAGGTCATCGACACTTCTAAGGTGTCCTGAAGTTAAGAAGTTAAGCATATTTTTTGGGTGTCTATGTCCTAGAATATGTCGAAAACTAATCAATGACTAAGCATGTAGAATCCTTAATTATTGGTCGTTTGGACGAGGGTTCGAATCCCTCCGACTCCACCAAAGCGGAATCCATCTCATTTCGAGATAGTTTTCCGCTTTTTTTATACTCACAAAGCCCTGTGGTTCTTTTAGTTAGCTCAAATAACAAATGCGCTTCAGGAGTTCGAACTCGGTTATTTTCCTTATTGTAAGTCGCTCCTTTGGGAAATACAAATTGTTGAAGCTCATATTTTTGATCATATGACATACCTAACCATAACTCCCTTCCTCAAACTTATCGGATTTCCCGCCCCGCTTTTCCA